>Ga0228535_1000349_pt1 | contig 140191 bp, 138 predicted proteins | sample SJ1metagenome_FD_168457 | JGI IMG/M metagenome (GOLD analysis project Ga0228535, IMG submission 168457) | Enriched culture of PCE-dechlorinating microbial communities from Ithaca, New York, USA - SJ1 | ecosystem: Engineered > Modeled > Simulated communities (microbial... > Unclassified...
CTATTTCTGCCAACAAATTAGATCCAATTACTATTCCAATCCCTGGAACTGACATCAAAATACGTAATTCATTCTCTTTATCCTTGAGGTAAAATTTGATTCTTTCCTCGATCCTTTTAATCTCAACCTGAAGGTTGTCATATATTTTTAACATCGAATCTATGAGGAATATAGCTGAATCAGGTATATAATCTGGAATCTGCTCAAAAAAGACAGGTGCAATCTTTCTTGTTTTAGCGGGTAATGCTTTTATGATCTCATCCTGAGTTTTTCTTTCAACAATCCCTTTTAAAAGAGCATATCCACTTTTACCAAATACATCTTTTAAAACAGTACATAAACGAATACTGCAAACATCTAACTGGTGGAGGATTTTGTTTTTAAAAACTGTACAATTATTAACCATCTTATTTCGGGCTCGGGTCAATGTCCGAAGTTCGTAAAGATCACCCGTAAAAACTCGTGACGGCGTGATAAGACTATTTAATTCCAATTCGGCGATCCATTGAGAATCTAACACATCTGTCTTTTTACCTGGGATGCCCTTCATATGGTAAGCATTTCCAATGGTGATATTGATCTCTGGATTAAGAATACCATAAGCGGGACGCCAATATTCAGCAGTAGATTCCATAGCTACCGATTCACAACCCGAATCAAGAATCCAATTTTTGAGCAAAATTAATTCGTCCAAATCCTGTTCAAAACGTTTAGTTTCACAATTGCCTTCATTGTCCAGGATAGAGGCAACTAGAAACCTTTTGTGAACATCAATTCCACAAACTTTATTCCGTTTTTTAGACATAAATTACCCTGTGGGTAGTAAATTCGTTACACCAATTTCCCATTCGCGATCTATGTCGCATTCTGGTGTACGAAAAAGGACTACTTTCTTAACCGAGATTAACGTTTCAGAAATTAACCAGTCTTACTACCCACTATGATCGGTCAACCGATGAGATTTTCATGGTTTCGGGTGTGAACCGCGAAGCGGTTCATGTCTGTTTCTCCAAAGGATGCAGTGCGGGTTGTGGGAATACACAAGATAACTCAAGAAGATATTCTTGAACATCAAAAATTATCAGAAAAATTAAGAAAGAAATATGGAAATTACATTCATTAATATAATATATTAACCTTAAATTATTTATACCAGATAAATTTACATTATATTTTTAGGAATATTAGCATAATTACAATAACAAGGGCTGCAATTATTATCCCGCCAATAAGAACCTCTTTCTTCTGATAAAACGGGATCATTGCTGAAGCCTTACCCGCTCCGGTTCTTCTGGTGCCCTTTTTACCCGGCAATCCGGATTTTTTCCATTTGGCAAGATTTTTGCAGGCATGATTAAAGGGCAGCCGGTGTTTCGGGCAGAAAACCCCTCCACAATAATTACAGGTAAATGCAGACCCGCCGGATATCTCTTCTCCACATATTTCACATTTCATAACGAAAATTCCATGAAATTATTCATGAGTCACTGCAGGTTCTGCTTGCGATCCAGCTAATGTCGCTAAGTAATTGAAAACTCCCATCGACATACCTGGCATTCTACCTTTTTTTCGGATTATTTCTAATGATTTCACAGTGTTTTCCTCTAGAAACTCCTGACCACAAACATCACAAATCAGGATGGGGACTCCAGTAATTACTGTCACAACACCTTCCTTTTCATACGATTTAGTAATGAATTCATTTTTGAGATTCCCCTTTTTACAGTACATGCATTTCATGTTACCTTCTCCTTAAAAAATTCCTCATCCCAGCGCTCCGTATCAGGATAATACACTGTAATAACGTGTTGAATATCTAATTTATTATTAAATCCTACTACAACATGGATATATCTTTCATGAAAACGATGATAATATAATGCTGCCGGGAATGGATATGCATCTTCATAAGATTCTATCACTTTTCCTTCATGTATGCATTGTTCTACTTCATCCGCAGTTATATCAAGGAGGTCCATTTTATCATCGGCATGATTTGAGTAGGTAATCATAGTAAATACGACTGAATATCCCGATCGATTCTCCTCTGCTGAACGAACGTTTCACCGGTTATGGTATCAGCTTCCGGGCTGGACAAATGCTTCTCAAAATTTCCCTGTGCTTTTGTATGGTCGGTTGCGTAACAGTATACACATCCATGCAGACAGGTATCATACTGCCCGATATCCTTGCTTTTGATACATTTACAGGCAGGACGCTGACCGAGATCCTTACCCGGATGAGTATCAAGGTATCGAAGAAGGGCACTATCATGATGACCAATCGTTCGGAGCAGGGCATCGTCAACACATTTGTTATGTTCAATCTCCGGACCGTATCCTGCCTCATCAGCACAGGATGCCAGAGAAATACCCCAGGACCGGTTCATCCTGATAATACCCTCGATAAATTTTTGCTTCTCATCAGGATCAGGAGTCCGAAACTGCCAGATTCCAGCCTGCTTTTTCACCTTTGAATAGGACGTATCCACAAAACTGAAGACGAATTTGTTTGTAAACGGTGCAATCCGCTCCCCGATATACGCAATCCGGGAAAGAAGAGTCTCCATATCAAGGGTCCGGGTAAGGAGTACCGGGTCAAAACGCCATATCACCCGGTCTTTGCCAACCAGTTCAGATAACCGGATAAATGTGGATATCCGTTCATCCAGAGGTGGAACACCAGGTTCAAGGGATTCAGGTCCGTAATCGGTGAGAGTAACCTGAAAGTAGTAAAAAAGCCCCTGGCTGTCCAGATAGTCAAGGTGCGGAAACATCGGCAAGGGATTTTTACTCCAGAATACAATCGCCCGGGTGTCTTCAAATGATACGTAGTACGGGAGATGGGGATTGAAACTGTTCACCCAGCGGACATACCCTTTTCTGAGCCGGTGAATGAACCAGTCAGCATAATATGCAGGAAGGTCGGTTGCCCGGCTGGCAGAGATTATGACCGGGCATACTGCAGATACCTGGATCCCTTCATCGGTGAGAAGCGGGCGTTTTCCTTCAGCCATGGAAACACAGGATGGATAGATTATTCCCTGACAGGAATCAGACCTTCATATCTCATCGGTGTATACCCGTTCATCTTTGCAAACCCAAACCGGCGATAAAAGTATTCAGTCTCCGGAGCTGCGATGATCCCGATCCATCCGATACCGGCATGCATGCAGATGGTCATGAGTTTCTTTACAATCGCCGTCCCGATCCCCTTATTCCGCCACTCTGGAAGGACCACAATATCCTGCAGGTATGCATCTGAAACCCCGTCTGAGATGATCCGGCCCATCCCAATCCACCGGTTGTCTGGCCCGATTGCTGCAACAAATGCATAACTGGATCTGACAATTTCACAGAGGATGGAGTCATCCCATTCCTCTTCCCACCAGTCTCCTGCACGAAAAAGGGCCCGGACCTCATCTACCTGACATTCATATACTGTTTCAACCGTGTACTTATCAGGCAGGAGTATCCCTCCCGGTCAGGGCTACCACATACCCGGATAGAGTCCCGTCTGCTCCCGTAATGGTCCCAAGTCTGAGCAGGACCGGGATGCGGGTTCCATCTCCCTTCTTGAGAAATATTCCATCAGGCATGGTAACCTGCTGCGGTGTTGGGTTCAGGGAGATGATACTGTCAAGCCGTGTTCTTATGAATGAATCGGCAGACATCCCCAGAAGTTCACAGGCTTTGGTGTTCCCTCCGGAGATCATCCAGTCAGGTGTAAGGAACAGACAGGGAGAATCTTCGGGGACACCGGATTCCAAGGGCTGGGAGAGATGTGGCATAAGTCTTCTGCGGAGATCATGTTTGTGCAGTGAGAGCTCGATGGTTGAATAGAGTTCCCGGTCCCTGAAGGGTTTAATAAGGTAACCGGATGGCTGAACCGCAATAGCCCGCTGCAGGGTGGCTTCATCAGAATGAGCGGTGAGGAATACAACAGGAATATCATACAGATCATGGATCCGATCCGCTGCCTCAATCCCGTCCATCTCCCCCTGCAACATGATGTCCATGAGAACAAGGTCAGGACGAACCATACCGGTCTTTTGAATTGCATCCTCTCCCCTGGTCACCTGGCCTGCGATTCCATATCCAAGTCTCTTCAGGGTCTGTGCAAGTTCCATGGATATGACCATCTCATCCTCCACAATCAGAATCTGGTGGCGAGGTGTCATGTTTCCTCTCCAATGACAGTATCATGCGAATCTGGTGTCTTCTTAAGCGGAAATGTCAGCGTGCAGGTCATTCCTGAGCCTGACTCAAAGGTTACGGTTCCCTGAATCTGTGTGGTCAGGTTCCTGATGAGTTCAACCCCCAGGGTTGTCTGATTATCCGGATCAAACCCGTCGGGAAGACCCCGGCCTGAATCATGATACCGGATCATCCCTGACTGCCCATCTCTGTCTCGTCCAATCTGAACCTGTATTGTTCCATTCCCGGTATCAGGGAATGCATGTTTGATACTGTTGGTTATCAGTTCATTCATCATAAGACCAATCGGAATTCCGGTGCTGATATCGACAAAAACCGGCTGATTTTCATCAACACGAAAATGAATCTGTCCGTCTTCCATCTCAAACTCCAGGATGATCCGGTTTCCGATGTCCCGGATATAACTTCCGAGCGGGACCTGTGCAAGATCATCAGTCTGGTAGAGTTTCTCATGAATGGATGCCATGGAAAAGATCCGGTTTCTGCAGTCACGGATAACATCATGCACCTCGGGATTGCCACTCTGAAAGTCAGTCAGACGAAGCAGACTTGCAATAATCTGCATATTATTCTTCACCCGGTGATGAATCTCCCGAAGGAGGGTTTCTTTCTCCTGGAGTGAACTCATCATATTCTGCTTGAGAAGATCTTCCTGGGCCCTGACCTTCTCTTCAGCCTCTTTTCTCGGGGTTATATCCAGACAGTTCCCAATAAGACAGAGAGAGCCATTGCATCTGAACATGGTCACATAGAGCTCAAGCTGAACCCGTGAACCATCCCTGGTAAGAGCGGTTACTTCAAGATGGGCATTCTCTCTCCATCCGGACATGATCTGTTCGAGGGTTTCCCTAACCTTTTCTGCATCAGGCATTTCAAAAAGACCAGGGAGAGATTTTGTTCTGATGATTTCAGCCCGTGAATACCCGAATATCGTTGAGAAACGTGGATTGATATAGAGAAACCGGTTATTCCGGATGAGAAACACACCGACCAGTGACTTTTCAACCGGGTTTTTGAAATAATCCTCCATGTATGCCCGGTACCTGGCTGCTCCTGCAAGCTCAGTCAGCATGGTATACGCATAGAGTTCAGGTTGAGCAAGATACTTTTTTGATTCAGTGTAGAACAGGGCAAGATATCCCCAACGCTCATCTCCCGTCGATACCGGGAGAAATACGGCAGAAGATACACCAAGATTTTTGAGAGCCTTCTGTCCGGATGGGGACGGATCCTCTGAACTGATAAGCATATACGGATAATCGGTGTGATCCATTTCCATAGCACTGAGAAGTTCTGCAAAGAGAACGCGAAGCCCGCTTTTCGTCTTCTCTCCCTCATCATTCCACCAGGTGATGAGATCCGGCCCTTCAGTTCCACTCTCATCACGATGACTGCAGGGATCTCCAATGAATGCCCCTGCCGCCCCGGTTACCTGACCTAATTCCCCAAGAGTGGTCTTCATCTCTGCATAGAAATTCTCTCCCTTGAGGAGGCGTCCGGCAGTTCTTCCAATCACCTCCAGAATCAGGTCTTTTCTCCTGATAGCGGCCTCTGCCCGTGCTTTCTCTACGAGGATGGTAATCTTGTGGGAAAGGTCCAGCACCTGGATTTCCAGATCTTCAGCTTTATTCTGGTAAAAATCTGCACCGGAATTCAATGCCTCTATTGCTGTCTCCTTGCTGTCGTTGCCGGTGAGCATAATAAACGGTAGGTTTGGGAATTTCTCTCTGATATGCCGCAGAAGGGTGATCCCATCCATGTCAGGCATGTCAAAATCAGAGATAACCACCTGAATGTCATGGTTATCCAGGTATTCAAGTGCATCCTGACCATCCAGACATACATGTACAGTGAATAATCCGGTCTCCTCCAGATAGAACTGGAAGATATTGGAGAGCTCCCGATTGTCATCAACAAAGAGTACGGGGATTATCGCGACCACCGTTCAGATTGGTACGCATTTACCTGTAGCCTATATAAGGTTTAGGTATCAGATCCCGGAAGATGAAAAAAGAATTAGATCTTCAGGTCAATACCGAATTTTTCTGCATTTGCATCGGCTATTGCCTGGATTTTTGCAATCTCTTCAGTATTGACGGAGGGTTTAAAGAGATGAGCAAATCGTTTCTGAACACGAAGATACTCTTCGACCGGTTTTCGTTTGACCTTCTTGGCCTTCTCAATCTTCCCATTCACGATCTCATAATTGACCCAGAGACCTGTCTCGATTGCCAGTTTCCCAATGTCAATGGTCTTTGATCCGTCAAATCCCCAACCGGTACAGCATGGGGTGTGGATCTGAATATAGCACGGCCCGTCAGTGTTCACTGCCCGTTCCACCTTCTTGATGACATCATTCGGGTATGCGATAGAACAGGTTGCAACATACGGGGCCCCATGTGCGGCAAGAATCTGAGGCATATCCTTCTTTGGCCTGGAATTTCCAAAACTCTTCTTTCCTGCTGGAGAGGTGGTGGTACTGGCATCAAAGGGTGTTGCACCAGACCGCTGGATACCCGTGTTCATGTATGCCTCGTTATCATAGCAGATGTAGGTGATGTTATGGCCTCGTTCAAAGGCTCCGCTGATACAGAGGACACCAATATCAAAGGTTGCACCATCTCCACAGATACACAGAACATGCTCATCCCGACCCTGCCGCTTTAAGGCAGCCTCAACACCGGATGCAACCGCTGCAGCATTCTGGAAGAGAGAGTGAATCCAGGGGACTTTCCATGCCGTCTGGGGATAGGGAGTTGAAAAGACTTCCATACATCCGGTTGAGGCACAGACGATGGATCGCTCCCCCGCTCCTTTGAGAATTAATCTGGCTGCAAATGCAGGACCACAGCCACCACAGGCCCGGTGCCCTGAATCTACCAGTTCTAAGGTTCTGTCAGCCATCTCAGATCAGCTCCTCACGAAGGCCGAAGAAACAATCCCCTTTTCCAGCCTCAATAGCATCGGTCATCTTCTTAATATCCTCAATTCTGATATCCCGTCCGCCAAGTCCTGCGACATAACTAAGAACCTGTACTGAAGAATCAGAGAGGGCGTCCTTGATCTCATATCCGACGGCACCCTTCATCCGTGACCCAATTGAGACATTCTTCTCAAACACACCGACTTTCTTGATACCGGCAAGGGCCTTCTTGATATCCTCTGCAGGAAACGGCCGAAAGACACGAATCTTGAGAAGACCTACCTTTCTTCCCTCTGCCCGCATTGCATCGATGGCATCCTTAATGGTTCCACAAACAGATCCCATGGCAACGATGGCAACCTCTGCATCATCCAGCCGGTATGCTTCGACAAGTTCACTGTAGTCACGGCCGAATTTTTCCTTGAACTCTTTTCCGGCCTGCTTTATAACGTCAAGAGCACGGCCCATCGCCTGGTCTATCTCGTATCTGAACTCCATGTAATATTCAGGAGTTGCGTACATCCCCATGCTCAGCGGATCATCAGCATCCAGTTTATTGAACGGAACATAGGGTGGAAGATATGCAAGAACATCCTTCTCTTCCGGAATATCAACCGGCTCATAGGTGTGAGATATGATAAACCCGTCAAAGCAGACAAAAACCGGCAGAAGGATCCGGTGATCTTCTGCGACCTTGTACGCAAGAAGATGCATGTCAAAGGTCTCCTGCACGTCCTCTGCATAGAGCTGAATCCAGCCAGAGTCACGAAGACAGAGAGAGTCCTGCTGATCATTCCAGATGGAGAGCGGGGCACTGACTGCACGGTTTGCAATCGACATGACAATTGGCTGTCTCATACCGGCAACATTGAAGACAACTTCTGCCATGAACAAGAGACCCTGTGATGATGTCGCCGAGTACACCCGTGATCCTGCTGCTGATGCCCCAAGACATGCTGAAAGTGCGGAAAATTCGCTGTCGACGCAGATATATTCGCTTTCCAGGGCACCATCAGCTACCATCTCTGCAAGCCGCTCCACGATATGCGTCTGAGGAGTGATCGGGTATGCAGATATGACTTCAGGTTTTACCAGCCTGACTGCTTCTGCTACTGCATGGGAGCCTTCGAGAATTGCTTTCATTTATTTCTCCTCCGTTTCCATGGTGATGGCTTTTGCCGGGCATTCCTGGGCACACAGCCCACACCCTTTACAGAAATCATAGTCAGGATTGAATTGTTTATCACCAGTCAGGATGCATCCTTCCGGACAGACCAGCTGGCACATCCCACATGACGTGCATTTGTCATGATCAAAAACCGGGCGGAAGACACGCCATGATCCGGTCTTGTTCTCCCGTGCCTGACCAGGGGCTGCTGCACATCCGATACGAAGTACCATATTTATGCACCTCCCTTGATCAGATCATATGCCTTCCGGCTGGCAGCCACATTCTTATCTGCCAGACTGCCGGAGAACCGTTCTCGGACTGCCTCTTCCAGTGCTTCCAGACTTATCTCCCCGGAGGCTGCAGCAAACGCTCCCATCAAAGTGGTGTTTGTAATTGGTACACCAAGAACCTCAAGTGCAAGTTTGGTTGCATCGATCGGAATATACCTGACACCTTCCGGTATGGTGCCATGAATATCTCCACCGGTATTAATGAGGATAATGCCCCCCTTCTTCATGCCGGAGAAGACATTTACATCCTTGATCAGGGTGCTGTCCTGTACAATGACGTAGTCCGGTTCATATACCTGGCTTCTGAGCCGGATCTTTTCATCCGAGAACCTGACAAAAGCCTGGACCGGTGCACCCCGCCTTTCGACTCCAAATGCCGGAAAGGCTTGTGAAAATACTCCGCTCTTAAAGGCTGCAACGGCGATCAGTTCGGCTGCAGTGACCGACCCCTGACCACCTCTCCCATGGATCCTCAACTCTCTCAAGAATATTCCCAGAATATTTTACACGATTAATCATATAAAATTACAGTCTGACCGGGATGCCGAGAATTTGTGTGACATTTTTAGAGAATACGGCTTCTGCAATCCTTGAGAGTCCCTTTGCCGCCGTCCACTCATCCAGTACGAGGAGATCGCAGGAGAGCAGACGGGCGATCTCATCGGCTACTGACCCGGCCCTGCTACCGCATAACGCGACAGGTGCTTCAGGAGCTAAAAGCCGCAGGGATGCACATTCCATGGCAGCAAACATTGCAAGAGCAGCCTCACGGTCAGGAACATTCAGACTATCCCGGACACCGGCATGTAAAAACGCATCATTCGCTGTCATCTTCCCGGCATCTATTGCCCGGATGGCATCAAGGTCCAGAGCGCCATGCACCCAGCCGGGAGCAAACAGACAAGCATCAAATCCACCGACGATCCGGTAATCCTGAATCAGAAGAGTGACGGTGTTGGAACTGATATCTGAAACGATGCAGGTAGGGCCAAGTTGGCACACAACCTCATACGCCAGGCCAATCTTCTCAGGACTTGCCTGATGGGAGTAAACTTTAAACCTGGGATCCGTAGGTGAACCACGGTGCAGACCAGGTACTGCAACCGCTGGAATCCCACTCTCCCTGATCACATCAAATACCCGGGTCCCGCCTCCGGTATGCTCTCCTGCTCCCTCACGACTGACAAGACCACGGTTTTTCAGGTGTGCAACCGGAGTGATGTCTGAGAAATTATCACCCATCGAATAGGTAACCGCAAACCCTTCAATCTCCTCCCCTCCGGTCAGATGCAAAAGATCAGAGAGTTGAAACGAAACTGCGTCAGCTCTTGGGATTTTATACACCTTCTCCCCTCCGGCAAAACGCATCGCGGTGGTTCCATGATCGATCCCGACAAACATTGCTGTTATACATTTAGGTAGAAGGAAAGGGATATGAGTATGGATGCGCAGTATAGTGACCGGCGGTGCCGGGTTTATCGGGTCACACCTGGTAGACTATCTGGTCGGTGCCGGTGACGACGTAATAGTCATAGACTCCCTGATTTCCGGTGATCTGAACTCAATAAAAAATTATCTTGATGAGAAACGAGTCACTCTGGTAAGCGCAGATCTCCTCTCTGATTCATGGCAGGAATACCTCTCTGGTGCTGATCGGGTATATCACCTCGCAGCAGATCCTGACGTGCGGGAGAGCTCGGTCGCACCTGAAAAACAGCTGAATAATACGATCATCGCAACTCACCGGGTTCTTGAAGCGATGAGAAAGGCATGTGTCCCGGAGATCGTCTTTACCTCAACATCCACCGTGTACGGAGAGGCATCAGTCATTCCGACTCCGGAGTCGTACACTCCGATGGAACCAGTATCAGTCTACGGGGCATCAAAACTTGCCTGCGAGGCACTCATATCTGCATACAGTCACAGTTTTTCCATGCGATCATGGATATTCAGGTTTGCAAATATTATTGGTGCACGATCAGGCCATGGTGTCATCACAGACTTTATCAGAAAACTCAAAGAAAACCCTCATGAACTTGAGATCCTGGGAGACGGGAACCAGACAAAATCATACCTTGAGGTCAGGGAATGTATCAGAGCCATCATGTATGTAGTCAGTCATACCCGTGATCCGGTCAATACCTACAATATCGGATCAGAGGACTGGATATCAGTCACCGAGATAGCAGATATCCTCTGCAGCGAGATGGGACTCTCACCACAATATCACTATACCGGCGGAAGCAGGGGATGGATCGGTGATGTGCCAAAGATGCAACTTGATATCAGCAGACTTAAGAACCTTGGATATGTCCCTGATATCACAAGCGGAGAGAGTGTCAGAATAGCCGTCCGGGCAGCCCTGGAGTAATATGAAAGAGAAATTGTGTATCATTCTCGGCGATGGGATGGCAGATGAGCCGCTTGCAGAGCTCTCAGGATTGACCCCGCTTGAAGCAGCTCATACCCCGAATATGGATTATATTGCCCGTGAAGGCGCTATGGGACTCTTAAAGACCGTACCTGACGGGTTTGCACCGGGGAGTGATATCGCAAATCTATCTGTGCTCGGGTACGATCCCACCGTCTGTTATACCGGCAGAGGGGCTTTGGAAGCTGCCAGTATGGGAATTTCTCTTGGAGATGACGATGTTGCATACCGGTGCAACCTTGTTACCATCGAAAATGACATCCTCGATGACTTTAATGCAGGCCATATCACTAGTGAGGAAGGGGCACAGCTCCTTGCCTCCCTGAATAATCATCTCTCAGGGATGGTTTGCCATCCGGGTATCAGCTACCGCAATCTTCTCATCATCCCCGGAGGTCATGGCTGTGAGTCAACGCCGCCCCATGATATCACCGGCCAGTCAATCGGGAATTATCTTCCCAAAGGGCCTGATGCTGAAAGGCTGCTTGATGCGATGAGAATCAGCACAGAGGTCTTTGCCACCCACCCGGTAAACCTGGACCGGGTCAAAAAAGGAAAGAAACCGGCTACCTCCATCTGGCCCTGGTCAGGAGGGAAGCGTCCGGAGATGAGATCATTTCAGGTAATGACAGGGCTTACCGGAGGAATCATTTCGGCGGTGGATCTTCTGAACGGGATTGGAACCTATGCAGGAATGGAGATAATAAAAGTCCCCGGAGCAACCGGGTTTATCGATACCGATTACCAGGCAAAGGCCAGATATGCAATTGAGGCTTTGAAAAGACTTGACTTTCTCTTCATACATGTCGAGGCTCCGGATGAGGCAGGACATATGGGTAGTATTGAGGAGAAGGTAAAGGCTATCGAGCGGGTGGATGAGATGATTGGTACCATCATGAAGGAGTTTAATGGCAGGATTGCGGTTCTTCCGGATCACCCGACACCAATCAGGATAAAAACACATACTGCTGAACCGGTGCCTTTTGCAATCCTTGGAAAGGACAAAGACGATACAACACGGTTTTCAGAGAAGGAAGGTGCGAAAGGGATGTATGGCCTGCTTGCCGGAACCGATCTCATCCCCCTTCTTATCTCCTAAATTCTTAATTTTTCAGACTTTTCTTCTTCATCGCGGTCTGTACATACTGAAACAGAGCTACGACCAGTATTCCAACGATGATACTGACGATAAGGTCAAGTCCTGGCGGGGTTGATTCACAGGCCCGGTCAAAGAGCAACTTTGATGATCCAAGCATCAGACCGGTCAGAATGGCAATGATGAGGTCATGGTAATATTTAAGCAGATACTTCAAAAGCCGGGTAAATGTCAGAATACCGATGATACCTCCTGCAAGATATGCCCCGATATCAGGGAGTGCCAGGGTTTTTACGGCATGGAGCATGTATTCATACTGGTTCATCAGAAGCGTAATATATGCGCCGGATATTCCAGGGAGGATCATGGCACACAGGGCGATAAATCCCGTGAAAAACAGGATAGGATATGAGTGACCAAGAGCAGCAGGATTGAGCATTACAATCCCGAGGCCAAGGATAACCCCCAGGATAAGAAAGATAAAACTCCCCGGATACCGACCTGGCAGGGGAACAAAGAGCAGGACTGATGATGCGAGGATCAGACCAAAGAAAAATCCATTTGTCTGGACAGGATATTCATGGAGCAGCCAGAGCATGACCCGTGATATCAGGAGAAATGCAGAACCGATACCTGCTGCAAGGACGATGAGAAAAACAACATCCATCTCTTCAAATCTGGCCCTGAATGATGCAAGGTCCCATCTGATAAGATCCCGGATGATGACTGGTGAGATATGGGCAACTGCCGCTATCAACCTGCCATATATACCGGTAATGAATGCGACTGTTCCTCCTGATACCCCGGGGATGATATCACACATACCCATGAGAAGCCCTTTTACAAATATTGGCAGATATTCAGTGAGAAATGTTCTGATATGCATACGTGCCCATATTATTCTTTCTTAAGCTATTTCCATGTACTGAAGTTCAGATATGACCTGAGGGAGAAAATGTTCGGGAACTCATGAAAGGAACGAAATATTTTTGTTTTTACGCCTGCATCTATGAAGTGCAAGTGTTATCTAAGAGAGTCAGATACGGGAAAAGCGGATGACCCTTAAGAATATGCTGATGTGGGATGAGACCCTGTTTCGGGATCCGGATGTTTTTGAGATAGATTACATCCCCGATCAGTTTAATTACCGTGAGTCCCAGATGCGGGAACTGGCTTTTCTTCTCCGGCCAGGGATCAAAGGATCACGGCCGCTCAACGCCACAATAAAAGGCACGCCCGGAACCGGAAAAACCACCTCAATAAAGAAGATCTTTGCAGATATCAGTGAGATTAAGTCAAAGATGATCCCGGTTCACATCAACTGCCAGGTTGAGAATACACGGTTTATGATCCTCTCCCAGATATACCGGCAGATAGCAGGACATAACCCCTCCGCTGCAGGAAACTCCTATAAAAGGGTCTTTGAATCCATCGCAGATATTTTGCTTACCGAGGACCGGGTACTTCTTGTTGCCCTTGATGATGCGAATTATCTCCTTTTCGAGAATGAACTCAATAATATCCTGTACCTGCTTCTCAGATCACATGAAACATATCCGGGCACCAGAATCGGGGTCATGGTTATCATATCTGACATGGATGTGGATCTCTCCCGCGAACTTGACATCAGGGTTACGTCAGTATTTTCACCGACCGAGGTCTATTTTCCGCCATACTCGGTCACAGAGACATTTCAGATCTTAAAAGAGCGGGTCCTGCAGGGGCTGTATCCCGGAGTCCTCTCTGACAAGAACCTGGATCTCATCGTGGATCATACCCTGCGGTCAGGGGACATGCGGGTTGGCATTGATATGATCAAGCGGGCAGGTCTGAATGCAGAGAAAGAAGCAATGCGGGAGATCAGCGAGGAGCATATTCATGAGGCATATAAGATTTCCCGGTTCCTGCATCTTAAATATTCCATACAGGCCCTGCGTCGGGAAGAGAAGGATCTCCTGCGTCTCCTCGTGGATTTATCCAGAAAGGATGAACAGCTGACTTCCGGTCAGGTTTATACCATTGTAAAAAAGAAACTCAAACTCGGATATACGATTTATTACGAAGCCTTACGAAAACTGGACACGCTCCGCCTCATTAACCTCGAATTCAGGGATGGACGAGGGAGGACGCGCCTTATTAATCTTCGCTATGATCCTGATAAAATCCTGTTCTATCTATAAAAATCCCCCGAAGGGCTAAAACGAAGAGTTCAATACCGCAGCATCAGAGATGTAATGGTACTCCACGGGGGTTCGAACATGATTAGCGTTAATGAATTAGCACTTGAGATATTCGATAATCTTGCTAACTATTCAGAAGATTTCAATGTCGCATACCATGAACTTGACAACGGCGCAAAGATAGTTGACTGTGGTGTGTCAGTTCCTGGCGGATATGCAGCAGGACGGGCTTTTACTGAGATCTGTATGGGGGGTCTTGGTGAGGTTAATTTCAGAATGGGTCAGATAAAGCATGTTCCCATGCCATTCATTGAGGTCTCCACCGACTACCCGGCAATCTCATGTCTTGGTGCACAAAAGGCAGGATGGACCGTTAAGGCAGGTAATTATTTTGCCATGGGATCAGGCCCGGCACGTGCACTTGCCCTGAAACCAAAACACACCTACGAAGTCATCGGGTACGAAGACGAGAGTGACGACGCAGTCATTGCCCTTGAGTCAGACCACCTGCCCAATGGCGAAGTTATGGAGAAGATCGCAAAGGACTGTGGCATTGATGTTGAGAACCTCTGTGCCGTCGTCGCACCAACCGCATCACTGGTTGGATCCATTCAGGTCTGTGGTCGGTGTGTTGAGACCGCCGTATACAAACTGAATGAACTTGGGTTTGATACGAGAAAGATAACAGCAGCAATGGGAACAGCTCCGATCCCGCCGGTGAAGGCTGATGCAACCAAGGCCATGGGAACGACCAATGACGCTACCATCTATCATGGTCAGATAAGCCTTACCATGAAAGCCCCCGATATTGTCGACTTTCTTGAGAAGATACCAAGCAACAAATCAAAAGGATATGGAAAGCCGTTCTACGAAATCTTCAAGGAAGCAAACTTTGACTTTTACCAGATCGACACATCACTCTTCTCTCCGGCAGAAGTTACCATTAACGAATTGACCGAAGGAAAGGTGTACCATGTCGGTGAAGTAAATCCGGATGTTACCTTAAAGTCATTCGGATATCTCTAATCTTTTTTCGTTTGAACGTTATTTAAAAAGGAATTATGCGGAGATTCCAAGAGCGGACATCAGCTCTTCGAGTGGAATCCCATGTGCTGCTGCTGCTTCTGCAACGGTCTCTCCCCTGCTGATAGCACAACCGACACAGCCCATCCCAAACCGGGCAAATATCGCACCTGCATCAGGTTTTTCCTGCAGTACTTCAAGGATTGTAGAATCTTTGGACAATGCCATATGCTCTTAGGTACGATAGGTCACGAATAAAAGGATAACGATCTTTCCTGAATGAACCAGAATTGAGTACTATAAAAGGATCCTATTCCATATATTACAACAGAACGGCACAACAAGCCCTGATGATACCATGCTCTGGATTTCAACCACCTGTATGCGGGAGACACCGCTTGACATCGCCCTTGAAAGTCTTGGTTCCCTGACACGGGGCATTGAGATTGTTGACGGTGGTGTTCATCGCATCCCGGCCGTCAGTCTTCTTGAATCATTTCCGTATAAGTACATGATACGACTGCCACAGCGGGATATTAATCCGGCGAGTATACATGAACCGATCAGGCAGGCAGCGGTGGCTGTCATCACCGAGAGGTTTGAGTTTGCCTCAGAGATTGGAGCAGAAGTTGTCGTTGATCCAGGGTTTGTTACATCACCGGCAGACAAAGCCCATGCGAAACGGCAACTGGCCCGATCCTGTGTGGATATCATACGAGCTGCTGATGAATTCGGTATTCGGTTTTTATTTAGGAATATGGGAAGATGGGAAGGAAACATGGTCAGGTATCCTGAAGACCTAAATCTCATCACCCAAGTCCCTCTGGCCCTTGATATCGGACATGCCCATGTGAACGGATGCCTCCCACGATTTCTCCATGAAGCAGCCAGCCGGTGCCTGTACCTGTATGACTGCAGGGAGTTTTCCGAAGAGCATCTTGAGATTGGCAGGGGTTCCATTCACTTTGAACAGGTAGCGACAAGCATGTTTGCAAACGGTGCGAGAGGGGTGATAGATGCCCCGACATTCAGGGCAGCTCATAACAGCCTTATTGCGCTACGACGGTTTAGAATCGGGTAAAATAATGAAAACATACACCCTCTATTCCTGGAATGTGAATGGTCTTAGGGCTATAAGTAGTAAAGAGGTACTCCCCGGAGTTCTGTTTCCCGGACTGCCGGCCCATGAGAATATAGACATCCTCTGTATACAGGAGACAAAGGCAGATGCCCATTCATTAAAGCCTGATATCACCCGTATCCCGGATTATTTCTTCTACATCAATGCTGCTGAACGGAAAGGGTACAGCGGGGTTGCGATGTACTCCAGGACCGAGGCGGAATCAATAGAACTGGGAGGGCTATCTCCCGAGTTTGATTCAGAAGGTCGAATTATTACCGCCCGGTTTCCTGAGTTTGTTCTGATGAATGTCTACTTCCCGAACGGTGGAGCATCTGATGAACGACTTGCATTCAAACTCAGATTCTATGATGCATTTTTAGAGAAAATCAAGGTCATGGATGCCGCCGGAGAGCGTATCATCTTCTGTGGTGACGTCAATACCGCCCATAAACCCATCGACCTTGCACGGCCCAAAGAGAATGAACAGGTATCAGGGTTTCTTCCCATAGAGCGGGAGTGGATTGACCGGGTTATCGCTGCCGGATTTTATGACAGTTTCAGGCTGTTTTCTGATGAAGGGAACCAGTACAGCTGGTGGGACTATAAGAGCAGGGCACGGACACGGAATGTCGGCTGGAGAATAGATTATTTCTTCGTCAATACTGCGGCAAAACCATTCATTACCGGTGCAGGAATCAGAAATGATATCATGGGCTCAGATCACTGCCCGGTGACCCTTACCCTTGAGTTCCCATAAAGGGGGCCAACTATTTTTGAGAGTCATTTATAGAGATGCCATAATGACGGCGGAGAAAATCCCTGATACTCTCCGATTCTATCCACCCTTTATCAAGCTGATCGACGATCCGGTTGACCTGGGCTATCTGGGATGCGATGTGATGAGCATATTCTCCACCCTGCAGATCATTATATCCGGCAATAATCTGCAGGGGATTTCTGATATGATCATTGAGGATTGCAAACTGCTCAATATATTTCTCAATGGCTATGAGAGCTTCCTTCTTTGCCTCCTCGTTGGCCCGTATCTCACTGATGTCTGAAACAATTCCTACGGTCTTAATCTGCTGGAAATTGGCATTGTACAGGGCAACCGCCTTGATTATCCATGTCTGAAACTGGCCGTTCCGGTGCTTGATCCGCAGTTCTTCGGTGATGGGATCTCCGGTCAGTACATGGTGGATAAAGGCACCTTTTACCTTCCCGATATCTTCTTCATGAATCAGTGTCATCCATCCGGTCAGGGTACTGACCCTTGCAGGGGAGTCCAGACCCAGCCATTTCTCAATATCACCAAACCATAATATCTGGTCTGACTTCTGATCGTACTCAAATATAAGGTCGGTGGCAATATGGGATGCTATCTTAAACCGTTCCTCACTGATTCGTATTGCTTCTTCCGCTGCTTTCTGAGTTGAAAAGTCCTCAAAGGTCTCTATTGCCCCGATAGTATCTCCCTTTTCATTGACGAGCCGTGCTGATGTGCTCATGATCCATTTCCCTGCTTCACCGATATGCGGGAAGAAATCAATGACTTCATAAGCCCCGGGAACGGTTGGTGATGGTGAATAGAGATCTGAATACCACTCATCAAGGAGTACATCGACCTCATCCCCGACCATCAGATCACAGAGCATCGGACGCTCACCTGCCGGATACAGGAGATGACCGTGCTCACTTGTCCCGATGAGGTCATTCACCTCACGCTCAAAGAGCATAGCAAGTGCCTGGTTGACAGAGAGAACCTTATGGTCCGGGCCAATAACCAGAGTCGCCAAGGGCAGGCCATCCAGGACCATACGAAGATATTCTTCCCGCTCCCGTATCTGCTTCAGATAGTTTTCACGGGTGGTAATGTCATGAATAACACCGGCAATCCGGGTAATAGTCTTTGTATCATCTGGAACCGGGGTCAGAGAAACCTCATAATGCCGCGTATTGTCATCCGGGGCCACCTCAAGATGAAGAGTGACGGACTGTTTCTCATGGATTGTCTGATAGATTGCACGTCGTATCTTTTCAGATGCGTCCGGTGAAAAGAATCCGGTTGCTTCCTCGAAGAGATCAGTTCCCTCACTCCAGCCGGTCAGATCCCTGCATGATTTGTTCACCTCGATGATGCTCCCTCTTGTGTCGGATAAAAAGATGCCCTCAGGGATGGCATCAATGAGCGTCGTCATGACCATTCGGCCTGTTGCGAGCTCATGAGCCATCCATTTTTCTTCAGAGAGATCGGTCAACGTAAGAATGATATCTTCACCTTTCTGCGAGTACCCCGTCAGTACTACTGGTATTGGAAATCCGTCTTTTCGTTTCAGAACCAGTTCCCGGGTCGTATCAGAATGACCGTTTTTCAGGCATTGCTCAAGAAAACCGCCAAGCTCAGGACCATCTATAGCATACTCATGAAGCGATGTCCCATGTAAAGATACTGCCTTTCGATCCAGTACATTCACAGCATATGGATTTGCATAAACAATCTTGCCGGTCCGGTCGGTCTTAATCACCCCGGCATCAATGGCGGAAAGGAGCCGACGGTAAGACTCTTCCCGGTCATGGAGGTTTAGAGAAAGCAGGGCTACGACAATCCCGATAAAGATGATAATAAGGCACCGGAGAATGACGTCAGGATCGAGCATTACGTAATGACTAAAGTATTCAAGGCCGATATATCCCCAGATCAGACCAAACGTAAAGATAATTCCAGGTTTTGGAAACCTCCAGCAGGCAAGAATAACCGGAATATAGAAAAGATGAGATATGACAGTGTGAATATTGTGTGATATTGCGTACCAGGAGATAAAAAAAACCAGTACGGTAATGGAAAGGATCAGTACTACCCAGCGATCCTGGTCTTGTGTACCAGTCACCAGATTACGCATAATGTATATTAGCGATCCCGCATTTAAACATCAATCGGTTTATTCTGACAGATTATCATGAAAAAACACACAATCAGGATTTGGTATCCGAACCAGATACATGATATAATCCGGCTTTCAGGCTATTGAATACCTGAGAAGGGCTGCTATCCCACCAAGACCGGCAAGTCGCTCACCAGGTTCAAACCGTGAAGAGAAGATGACTACTTCAGAACGCATCGCCTCTGCTTGTCTGATAAGATCTGCTGCATCAGGATCCCGAAGAAGGGTATCCACCACCATGAGGGTCTGAACCGCTCCACATCCGGTTGCATCCCTGACCGCATCGATTCCATACGCTACCGGCTCATCTTTACCAATCCGCCGCATAAGTTCATCAAGGCAGGTTACTTCCCGTGCCAGCTGCAGATCCCCGTTCAGTTTTTCAAGGATACCCTGGCCGATGACCTCCTGCACCGCCCTTCTTCCTCCGGCCCGGGTATCCCCAATGACCAGGGGTGCAGAACGGGAAGGATTTTTCCGCTTGAATTTCGCGATAATCTCTTCTTTTACAAACCCAGGTCCTGCAATGACCAGTGGTCCGGTGAGCTGTGACACCTGTGACACAACAGCCTCTGAAAACTCTTCCCTGCTGCTCACCTCCGCTGTCTTCCCGCTTCCAGCAGCAAGTGACCAGACCTGCTTTGGACCATAACTCTGCACCCGGTAGAGTTCTGCTTCCCCCTCCTCAACGGTAAGAATATGAATCGCCTCTGATGTCGACCCTTTTATCGCCCGATCAATCCGTTCAAGATCACTTCCTGACCATGATTTGATGACCGAGATCTCATATCCGGGTTCGAGGTTTAAGGTGTGATGAGAGCCGATATCCACCCCTGATTCAATGGTTCCAAAAACCCGAAGCCGTATTGAATATTCATGAAACTCGACATCCTCCACCCTGATACCAAGACGGACCGGTCGCTTTTCCTGCTTTTCCGGACGTATCTTATCCTGGGATCCTTCAACACTCCGGAGCGTGGTTGCATAGACGAGAGAGCCGGGTGAAATGAGGTTGTGGAGGTGCCAGAGGTCATCACTATTCTCAGGAAAAAGACGGATTTCACCAAATGAACGTTGGAGTTCCTCTATTTCTGCTTTCATCCTTCCACCAGATCAGATCCTCCGGGCGGGACAAAAGCAGCGACCGCTTCGGTATTGAGCGCAAATTTAAGTGCCTTCTGTTCATCTGCAGATAGTTTCTCACGAAGAGCACGAACAACCTTTTTTGCGATATCATTGGGCTCAAATGTTCCCGGACGAAGGGTCACGAAAAGGTCACAGGATTTTGTAACCGCTGATGCCGGACCTCCGAGAATCCGGGTCTGGGGACCCTTCTGAAGGCCGATAACTACCTCAAGCGGGACATCGTGGAACCATTGTCGTTCTCCCCTGACCACGAACGAACCCCTGGAAAGGTATTCACCCGACTCTGCAGTCTTTGATACCTGATCAGGCCGTGCAGAATACACATCAGCGGATGCAAACCCGGCACGCCATGCACCTGAGTACGCCGCTGCAAACCGTGCCACCTCATCCATATCTTTCGTTTTTCCCTTTACTACAACCACACTGGCTCCATGAACATCAGCATGGACAAAGGTGTCACCACCCTCCAGGTACTTCCTGATCAGTTCTTCATTCTGCCCGGCATCCCGGCCGCCAATGACCAGAACTTGATCTGATGTATAAAACCATCTGAACCGGTCAAACCACCGCTTCTTCGGCCGCTGGTATTGCACTTTCCTGGTTCGTGCCTGCTGCACCTCACGTTCCATAGCCGCTTTTGCCCCGGCAAGTTTCTTCTTGAACTTTTTTACCTGATCATAGTACCTGCCGGCATTCTGGTCAATGGTTTCGTGGACAAAAACCTTCACCGGACGACCAAGATCGAGTTCAACTGCTGCCTCTGCAGGGAATATCCTGATTATTTTCTTTCCTGCACCGCTCGTATCCTTCTTTAATATGGCTTCAATTTCCTGCCATGAACGAGTCTCTGCAGCCTTTGAAAGTGTTGTAATAATTTCAGATACAAAGCCGTACTCTTCATAGAGGAGAGCGGCTAGCTCCTCATTCCGGGTGATATTCTTCTCAAACTTTACAATAGCCTCTTCCTGCTGATGACGGATCCGGTCCTCACGGGATACCCGTATCTTCTCCTCCTGTTTCTTTACCGGAGGTGCAACCGGGTAGAATGCAGCAAGGGCCGCATTAAAGGAGTCAAAAGAACCGGGTTTTTCATCACCGACAGGAATCGGATGACATCCGTTTTTATCAAGGACAGGGGTCGGAGAAGTTCTGGCTTTTTCAAGGAGGTTATGGATCGCAGCATAAAGTGCCGGAGCATCAGCCTCTTTTGCAAGCGTATTTTTATCTATCCCGGTAACAGAGAGGATGTATTCTGCATACCGACCACCAAGGAATGAACCGACGGCCAGGGACCTGACAATATCCCGGTCATCGGTGGACAACCGCTCAGCAAACTCCTCTACGGGTATGGAACTGACATCCGGCTGTCCAAAGACATATACAGCCCCAGGGAGTACATCACGATCCTTAAACCGGTGCCGGGTGAGCGGCTGGATGATGGTCATATCCTCCCCGCACAGGATGACATTCCCATCATCAAAGACCTCAACAATGAGATGGAACAGCTGCTCGGACTTTCTGATATCGATTATGACTGTCCGCTGCAGCCCCTGCTGGCGTATACCGTCAACCCTCCCGCCGGCAAGATATTTTCTGAGAAACATCGCAAATGCCGGGGGGATCTGTGGCATCTCGGGTAGTGTGGATACACAATGGAGCCTTCTTCCCGGTTCAATGAGGATATTGACCTTTCCCTGGTTTTTACTATTCAGTCTGAAGATACAGAGACGGTTCTCATCTAAGTACACTTTATGCACCCAGAGGGGGAGGAGCCGTGTGATCTCGTCTGTTACGGTGATGAGGTCAAGTCCACTCATCCCCTGCATCGTCGCCATGATACCAAATTACATATGGCCTCATGACTAAAAAAATAAGACAACTGGTGCCCCAATGACAGAAGAACCGGTCCCGATTACTCCAGCAATAGAAACCCCCACATCTCTCCCCGTTGATGAAACGGCAGAATATACGAAGCGTATCACGCGCACCCTCATTGCCGTAGGTGCCGGGTGCATCGCCGGAATCATTTGTTTTCTGACCGAACAGGCCACCGCAACATCAGGGGCAGGGAAATCTTTTATCTTTCCTATCCTGGTGATGATCGCCTCAATAATCATTCAGAAACACATTTTCATGCTTATCCGGATAGACACGACCAAACTTGAGAAGAAAGACTGGTTCTACCAGGGTTTTATCACTTTTGCCTTCTGGTATGTCACCTGGACCATCCTACTCTCCGAGACCACCATATCAACCTGATAGCCCATGCGAATAGCTGTCGTTCATAAAGATCTCTGTCATTCACGCAAATGCGGGACGGAATGTATCCTGTACTGTCCACGAGTCCGCACCGGAGACGAAACTGTCCTTCTTGATGAAGAGGGGAAAGCAGTTATCTCTGAAGAACTCTGCGTTGGGTGTGGTATCTGTGTGAAAAAGTGCCCCTTTGAAGCGATCGATATCATCACTCTGCCTGAGGAACTGGAACATCCGACACACCGGTACGGACCAAACAGCTTTGTCCTGTATGGTCTTCCTGCACCAATAGAAGGGAAGGTGACCGGTGTAATCGGAGCCAACGGTATCGGAAAATCCACCTCCATGAAGATCCTCTCCGGACAGATCAGTCCGAACCTTGGGATCTTTGACACTGAAGTGAAATGGGAAGAGGTTCTCAAGAAATATACAGGTACTGAACTCTTTGATTACCTGCAGCGACTCTCAAAGGGTTCAATCAAGGCATCCGTCAAACCTCAGTACATTGATGTCATCCCCAAGGTCTTTCAGGGAAAGGTCTGGGATCTCCTGAAGACAACCGATGAGCGGGGAGCGCTTGATCAGTACCTGGACATTCTCTCACTTCGTCAGATCCTTGACCAGGAGATTTCGAACCTCTCCGGTGGAGAACTCCAACGGGTTGCTCTTGCTGCAGCACTTGCACGAAACGCCGACTTTTACTTCCTTGATGAAGTCACCCCGTACCTTGATATCTACCAGCGGATGGCAGCCGCTTCAGCAATACGTGATCTCGCTACCGAAAAGCCGGTGGTTCTTATCGAACATGATATCGCCATCCTTGATATGCTGGCCGACACGGTTCATATTGCATATGGAAAACCTGCCGTTTTTGGTATCATCACTCGTCCGAAAGGGGTTCGGATAGGTATTAATCAGTACCTGGACGGATTCCTGCCTGAAGAGAATGTAAGATTCCGTGATTACCAGGTGACCTTTGAAGTTAGAGCACACAAGGACGGATCACAACGGGAACCCCTTCTTGTTATTCCGGAGATGAAACGAACCTTTGACAGGTTCTCCCTGACGGTGCATCCAGGGGAGATATTTGCGGGTGAAGTCATTGGAGTTGTCGGACAGAATGGTATTGGAAAGTCCACCTTTGCAAAACTTCTGGCCGGTGTTGAAAAACCTGATTCAGGCTCGATGGAAACATCAGTCAGGATATCCTATAAACCGCAGTACCTGAAAGGAGACTCATCAGATACCGTCGAGTTCTTCCTCAGGCAGATTGCACGTACCTTCGATTCTGCCCAGTACCAGCACGATATTGTTGAAGGTCTGACTCTGGGGCCGATTCTCCAGCTTCCGGTCAATACTCTCTCCGGGGGAGAACTGCAACGTGTCGCAATAGCTGCCTGTCTTTCCCAGCCCGCTGACTTGTACGTGCTTGATGAGCCGAGTGCCCACCTTGACGTAGAACAGCGGGTCAGACTGACCAAAATATTCAGAAACCAGGTCGAAGGAAAGGAGGCAGCAATCCTTGTGATCGATCATGATATTTATGTGATTGATATCATCAGTGAACGACTGCTGGTCTTTGACGGAGATCCCGGCGTCCGTGGAGAGGCAAAAGGGCCGTTTAATATGAGAACCGGGATGAATATGTTCCTCTCCCAGCTTGGGGTGACGTTTAGAAGGGATATGAGTGGCAGACCACGGATAAACAAGCCGGACTCATACCTGGACCGGGAACAGAAGAGCAAAGGTGAGTATTACTATCAGGATATCGAATAATTTTTCTACTTGGTTTTTAACTCATTTTTGCCAAAAAAATCCTGCTTTTTAAAAGTTGGGCATGAAGAGAATTATCTGGTTATTATCGCCCAGTTTTATATAATTATTTGAAAGAATCTTTCCAAAATTAAATTTGAGTTAATCCCTGATTCAAAGCCCTCTACCAAACAGCCACTAAATCAGGGCGACATCTTATCCATAAACCGGAACAGATCATCTATTCTCTGAAAATCCAGGATCTCAAAACTCAGGATATCCAGGATGGCTCCATCCATATTCTGAATCTTACTTTGCATATCTTTTGGAAGGGGGCCGAATTTCTTGATAATCTGTCGCTCAATCAGGTGACGTTTCTCATCCAATCTCCCTTTTTCCATGCCCTTCTCAATACCCTGCTCGATGCCAATCAGAATGCCCTGTTCTTTTCCTTTATCCTCTGCATATTTTAATATCTTTAACATTTTTATCTCCTCCCATATTTTTTCTAAGAGTTCAGCCTCCACAAGTCTGTTCGCCATCACCATGGTCAAAGCAATTACTTTATTCTTGAGGTTCTCATCTCTTATCTCTTTCTCACGTTTTATCGTCTCAAGAAGAAGATCCCTCACCGGAAGCCTGCTCTCCATGAGAGGCACGAATATCAGTTCCAGTTCGTTTACCGGATTTCCAATTGCAATGTCATCATGCATCCTTTCAAGGACCTCATCGCCATTTCTTCCCTTGATGACCTGGTGAGTAACTGAATAGTGAAGGCAGCCGGTATCTATTACTGATACATGATTTTTTGAATTGGCAGAGGAAAGGACAACCGTATGGATAGATACACGATATTTTGAGAATATTCTCAAGTCATAATGGGCAAATCTGATCAGGTCATCCTCGGTCAGGGTTGCTTGTTCCTCAATGTGGAGTATATCCCCGTTTTCTAGCCTGAACGTAAGATCAACAACTCATCACGGGTCTCAACTTCGGCAAACTCGGTGACCAGTACTCCGATGATTTTTGGAAGATCCAGACCGAGGAAGTCAAGGATCTTGTTTTCAAAAAGAGTAAGCGCCTCTTTAAAAGCAAGATCATAATTTTGTGAGTGCATACTGTTAATTCCAGCACCCCGGTTAAATTTGTGTTAAACCGATTTCAGGTTATTTGGAGATACTGATTTTTATTTGTTGATAAATATAATTTATCTGAACGATCACTCACTATAGGGCAATATTATTTCGAAAATATTGTGTTTGAGTAAGAAAGAGGTGACTTCGAATTTTGGTTTTTTAACACCGCCATTGACAGAAATATGGTTTTTCGTAACCTGAACAACCGGAGATAGTGCCAGTATTGTAATCAGGATGGGTTTGACTAAAAATTCAGTCACCCATTCATCGTTCATTTATATGTTTTCTCTTTTACATTCAAAAACTAATATATTCTTGAAATAATAATATGCATTATGAACGGTCACCCTTTTTTTACTTTTATCAGGTATTTTCAGGTTTTTGTCCTATTCGGGATGGGGATCTGTACCATTGGAGTGATAGCCGAACCCAGTCTGGTTGAGGTATCTGACGCAAATGATTCGACGCTTAAACTTCTGTCATATGAAGATGGCAAGGTTATTGAAGGCCGGCTCATTGGTCCGGGGTTACCTCCTGAAAACTGGGATCCGAATAAAAACCTCGCAGATCTGAATGACGTTTCGGCACAATATTTAGACAAAAATGAGGTTCCTGCACTGTCCTGGTCATATGGATGCACCCCTACATCTGCAACTATGCTATTTGGATATCTGGACCGGAACGGGTATCCAAACATGTATACTGGTCCGACAAATGGAGGGGTATTTCCACTGACAAATGCCGTATGGGGACCTTCATTTGAAGGAAATGGCCAGTGCCCTCTTACTGCTTCCCAGAACGGACTTGACGGGCGTACAACAAAGGGCCATAAAGATGATTACTATCATGCCTATGGTTCGAAAATTGACCCATATTTTGGTTCCTGGACTGAACACACTCCGCAGGATTCGTTAGGAGATTTTATGGGAACCAGTATGTTCAATAAATATCAATCAACCGACGGTAGTACCTGGATTTGGACGGATCCTGAAGGATTTCCGCTCTATGATTACACTGCACATGATGATACCCAGCGGGATGGTATGCATGGAATGAAATTATTTGTAGAATCCCGGGGATATTCTGTCGCAAATGATGGTCAGCATTCGCTGAATTATAATCAGATTATCTATGGGTACAATGGAAATACGAACGGATTTACCTATGACCAGTATAAGGCAGAGATTGACGCAGGATATCCTGTCTTAATACAGGTTCGGGGTCATACCATGCTTGGTGTCGGATATACCGGAACTGACCAGATTATTATCCATAACACATGGGATTATAACAAGCATACCATGACCTGGGGAGGGTCATACGAAGGAATGCAACATTACGCTGTCGGAGTCATTCATCTCAATCCTGCACCCACTCCGACACCAACGCCCACACCAACTCCACAGCCAACTCCGGTTGTTCAATCGATTATTCCTAATTCAGGCCAAGCTGACTCTCAGGTGCCTTACACAATAACCGGGGCCAATTTCCTTTCAGGTGCAATCGTCAATCTCACCAAAACTGATGAGGCAAATATTACTTCAATTGCTTCTTTACAGGGTGCAGACCTGACCGGTACTTTTTCGATTCCGGCTGATGCCACTCTTGGACCGTGGAATGTATCGGTGAACCAAAACGGACAGTTCAGTAACGATGACATACTCTTTACCATTACCGCCCCACCGATTCCGGTCCCTGTTGTGACAGGTATTATACCAGAATCCGGTCAGGCCGGATTGACCATTAACTATACTGTCACCGGCTCCAATTTCGTTGATGGTGCGTTCGTCCATCTGGTAAAAGAAGGGCAGACCAATATTACTTCAACAGGAACACTCAAGGAAGGAAAACTGACCGGAATATTCAACCTTCCTTTGGATGCCATAACGGGGCCATGGAATGTGATCGTAGAGCAGGACGAGTTATTCAGTAATGATAACACTCAATTCACCATTACTCAGGCTCCGGAAGATACCCCGGTCATAACCGAGATAATTCCGGACTCAGGAGAGAAAGGTGCGGACATCATCTATTCACTTACAGGTGAACACCTGCTCAATGGTGCTATTGTAAACCTGACCTATGAAGGTGAGGAAAATATCACCTCATTCGGAGATCTTATCGGCTCACAACTCTTTGGCTCATTCTGGATACCAACGGATGCAATCACCGGACCATGGAATGTTTCAGTAAACCAGAACGGACAATATAGTAACGATAACATCCAATTCACCATCACGGACAGCCCGATTCATGTCCCGGTTGTTCATAATATTACCCCTGATTCAGGAATACAGGGTGAATCAACCGAATACCTTCTTCAGGGAGAAAACCTCTTGGATGGTGCTCTGGTAAACCTCTCCTATCCTGAACAGGTCAATATTTCTTCAACCGGGAATCTCTCAGAAGGAAACCTGACCGGGACTATCGCAATCCCCGATGATGCACTGCCCGGACCTTGGAACGTGACGGTGAACCAAAGCGGCCTTACCAGTAATGATAATGTTCAGTTCATCGTGCTGCCATCCGGACCGTTCCCGGTCGTCCACTCCATTGCCATGTCATTTGCAGCACCAGGAAAGGGGAGTGGATTTGTTATCTCTGGTGAAAACTTTGAGAACGGGGCTATTGTAAATCTTTCACATCCGGGAGAGAGAAACATCACCGCTATCGGTCAATTAGTGAAAGGAACCCTAACCGGGACATTTAATATTCCAGAATCATGCAAACCAGGACAGTGGAATGTAACCGTCAATGTACGGGGAAAAGTCAGTAATGACAATGTCCAGTATCCTATAAAAGGGAAGCCCTGGTAAAAATTTCTCCTTTTTTCTTGATTTTTCTGCTCTGTTTCAGATGAAATCCAGAAGACGGTTGGTTTTAGAAAAGCCAAAAATCGTGAACATCTGATAGGGAAGTTCTCTATTTTTTCGCGAAGTGAGAAGAACCAATAAATAATGTTTGAGTTCGATATCTCACCATGCATACGGCTACCATCAGTATCCTTTTCATTACGGCAGGTATCATCTTCACCTTTATGTCAGGCTGTGTCGATGAAAACAGAGACCAGGAACCGAATTTGGAAGAATCATCTGAAAAAATAAATATCTCTGCAGAAGAGAAGAATTCATCATATATTTTGACCAGGGACGGCATTCCCCTTCGGTATGCCATACATGGACGAGGCCCTCCAATAATATTTGTTTTAGGGTACGGGATGACCATCGACGAATGGCCACACCGGATGATTTCGAATCTTGCACAAAACCATACCGTCATTGTCTACAACCATCGCGGAGTATCAGGAGTCCATAACCCGAAGGTTCCATTTACCATTCCACAGGGAGCCCAGGATCTGCATGATGTTATTACTCAATTGGCAGGAGAGGTTAATGGTTGTGGAAATTCTGACGATGGATTGAATTCTGATGAAACGGGGACTCTAGAGAAAGGAAATTGCTCTTCTCTCCCGGTTGATATCGTCGGATACTCGATGGGCGGAATGATCGCTCTTGAATATGCGAAATCATATACCGATTTAGTAAACCACCTCGTTCTCATCAGTACTGATTGCGGAGGTGCAGAAAAAGTGCCTGCTGAACCTTGGGTGATAGAAGAGATGGGACGAACGCTCAATAGTCCGAAAGAGTATCTGGAACGGGCAGGCAGAATCCTCCTTACCGATGAGTTCCGTGCTAGTCATCCGAACCCCTATACCTGGTTTGTGGATTATGGGGAGGTAGCAGATCCTGCTGCAGTGCAGGAGCAGTACGAATCTTTCGTCTCATGGAAAGGAGTGTATCCGGATCTTCCTTCGATCCATAGCAGGACACTTGTCATCACCGGGGATCAGGATCTTGTCATCCCCCCGGAAAATGCCATGATCATTGCCGATGCCATCCCAAATGCAACGCTTATTATCAGGGAAGGACAGGGGCATGGGATGATCTTTGTAGAACCTGAAGAGATAGCAGGGATAATCGAAGAGTTTTTAGAAGGGAGGGTATTAAACTAAAGGAAGTGGAGATATGCGGTTTGGACATACATAATTACCATGATTTCATATTTTGAATGAAATCCAAATCATTTTCGAGATTATATTCTCCCAGCTCAAACTCAAGATATGCTTTTTCTGTCCGATCGGCAAACCGTATATCATCCTTTATTGCCTGTTCTGGATCTTCAAACGGTTTCACGGAAAACCACTTTCATTCCGGATTTTAATACGATGTAAACCATCATAGAGATCTCATCTCATCGATACTAGGAACACAATCTACCCCATTGAACTTATTTTGATAATTCCAATCTCCATACGCAATCAGTAAGGAATATCGAACATATTCCAATAAGATTATTTGCATTACGGAGTTTTATAGTTCAATGTAGTAAACAGGCCACATCTAATACTTCAGACCCCCCTTGAAGAAACATTCATCCTTGTATTCCGCCTAATAATATTTATGGAATATGAGGGGGACCCACGGGAGAATGTTGGTAAGCCATATCAGCGAGGTATGCTGCCATATGGAGGAGGTGTTGGTAGGGGTGGGCTCATCGCCTTTGTTGTTACGAAAGAAGAATTCGATGAAAAGATGCAGCGGTTAGATAAGGCAGGGGTTTGTTGAAATCTGTTTTCCTCGATACCTGCATCTTTTTTGAATGCATTGAGGATTCGAGGAAAAAGACCATAATCAGCCATGCAATTCATCTTGGATTCTCTCTGGTTACCTCAATACCCGTTATGGGGGAGGCAGTGGATCAGATGAGAAAGCGTCCAGTTAGATCGGAGCTCATCCTTTCCTTTATCAATCTATACGAAGAATGGAATGTTGCCACCCTTTACCCTGATCAAGTTGTGGCACGTATCTGCAATTGTATGGCCAACCGTGAGATAGATTTCCGGGTGGAAAAAACAGATCGTGTGCATATAGGATACGCTATGTCGAATGGTTGTACCTATTTTTTAACATCAGATAAAAATCTTATTAAATATCGAGTACCTAAATTGCTTGAAGATGCTGGGTTCTTTAAGCCTGAAACTCTCACCCTCGAAGAATTTACAGAGTATTTGAATTAACTCCGTTTAATTCCGATTATGCATTCATGGCAGAACTTGCCAGATAAGTTCATTCCACAATTTTTTGAATTAATGACTGGCCCAATAATTGAAACGATTCTTGAAAACCTGATGGACACAACGAGCCGTCATATAGAAGGGGCCAGATTTGAGCTCATGGTACCACAGGAAGGATGCAGGGAGAAGGGCAGATCTCATAAAAGTTCATCGTAATCCCTAGCTTACGCACCATATCCTAAGAGGTGGCTGGGTTCCAAGTTTTGATTCAATTATGTATCAGGATTTTTGCAGAGTTCGAGGTACTGTTCCAGGTGAAAAACCATGGAGAGAGGGATATTTAAGAGGGATCCATCACGATGCACGTTTGAAAGGGAAGTCCGAATGGAAATCTCCGGCTGATACCTGTCAATATACACCCTGAGGCTCTTAGCTTTAACATTCACTCCGGCTTTTACTTCAACAGGTATTACACCAGTCCCATTTGAGATGACAAAATCCACTCCAGCTGTCGCTTCTGATGTCCAATAGTAAATTGAACCGGTTATTATCGATGAAAGTTGCTGGAGAACATACTGCTCAGTTAATGCCCCATTAAACTCCTCAAAAACCTTATTTCGTTCAAGAATCACCTGAAATGGAAGTTGACTCATGACCCGGAGCAAACCGACATCAAGATGATATATCTTAAAATCATGGAGATCTTCATCCGGTTTCATGGGTATGGCTCCCTTCGTGATTCTCCCAACCCGTCTGATAAGCCCACAATCCAATAGCCATAATAACGCATCTTCGTATTCACGAGCTCTGGCACCACTCTTTACCAGTCCATAAAGGAATTTTTTATTCTTCCGTGTAAGTTGTGAAGGAATACTATTCCAAATAAACCTGAGTTTTGGGACCATCGAACGAGGAGCATGTTTCGAGAAATCTTGTTGGTACGTTTCTAAAATATTTTTTAACTTTATTTCAACTTGGGAAAAGTCACGCTGTTCAATCCAGATATTCACTGCTGCTGGCATCCCTCCAATGATATAATACTTTTTCAGATAATCGTGTAGTTTCTCCAGAAGGAGTAAGGGCAGAGGCTCCAATCCGGAATTTTGAAGAGATAAGAGTAATTCATATTCATCATTGGCTAGAAGAAACTCTTGGAATGTAAGGGGCTCAAGTGTTAGAATATCCACTTTCCCGACGGTTAATAATGTGCCTTCATGAAGTGCTATCCCAAGTAAAGATCCTGCCGAACAGATTGAATACTCAGGTGCTTCTTCTGCAAAATATTTTAGAGATGTCAGGGCTCGTGGCACTTCCTGAATTTCATCAAATATCAGGAGAGTATCTCCGGGAGTTATTTTTTCCCGTGAAGTGCTCCAACTAATTCGAGAATTCTATGGGGATCAATGGAACCTTCAAATAAATCTGACATCGAAGGATTATTTTCAAAATTTATATAAAGATAGTCCTTAAAACCGGTCCTTCCAAATTCTTTCAAAAGCCACGTTTCTCCAACCTGCCGTGCCCCTTTCAGAATTAATGGGAGACGGTTTTTCTTATTTCGCCATGAATGAAGATTTTGTAGTACTAATCTCTCCATGATATGCTCTTTATTTACTAATAGACCTCACAGATACATAAGGATAATTGCTTAAATAATCACGGACTACATAATGAATAATGTGATAAGAAAACACAAAAATATATAGAAAAATGTGTTACAGATCACACATCTGACTAACAAGATGATACTTCCTTTAAAGCGACCTTCATTTTTTGGATATAATTTTTAATAACATCGATATTAGAGATTATTGCATCGATATCTTCTCGGTTTAACCCAGCATATTGATGAGCAAGACGGTTCCGATAATATACCATGTGAGACATTTTTTCACGAATATTCTCATCAATTAGCTTTTCTTCCCAGAGTATCCGAAAAATATCCCGATACGTGCTCGGTAGACCAGCATGCCGATACCCGATAACCTCTTCTCCAAGTTCAAAAGAGAGGTTCAATATCGTAAATAGAACCATCGATATTGCATGAAATCGTGTTGTATCAGCATCCTGTATCGCACCTTCCGAAGTGATTTTTTCATAATCACGAAAAAACCTATCAATATCTGAAATTATCGTGAGAACTCTTGTTTGGAGATCCATTACACACCTAATAATCGTTCTCTACACCGGTTTCTCATTGGTTCAAGATCCATAAAGGACAGACTTACTGATTTAATAACTGACCATAAAGAATCCTCATTTCTGATATACAAAGGAACTCCCTGAGCCAAAACCTGCATCTGTGCTGAAAGGGGGAGGTCAGCAAAAACCTGAACGTCGAGTTTTTTTGAGGAATAAGATCCAATTATCTCTTTCAGATCTCGTGGAGGATCTGTCATCCGGGTAATAACTGCTATATCAATGTCAGAATATGGTTTTGGTTCATTACGAGCATAAGATCCAAACAAATATATCGCAAGTATCTGACAATTTTTTGATAAATCATGCAATAAATTGATTATATCGTTCTGCTCGTCAGGTGGAATCTTATAATCGGCAAATATTTTCCGTATTTGAACGCGGTCACTCTGAAAGGTCATATGATCAATACTCTTTCTCATTTGATTATCATATTCAAAATGATATCGATATAAAAAAAATAAAAATGAAGAAATAGGGATTACTGAGCAGGAGCAGAGACACATGCCGGCTGAACAGCCTGTGAACTTTGGTTCTGCACCGGTGTTATTACCGGAGTTGGTACAGGAGTCTGTACCTGGACCGGAACCTGGGCTACAATGACCGGCACCTGAGTTGAATTATTTGACTGTGTGACTGGCTCTACCGGAGCAGGAACTGCTGCCTGTCCAGCGACGGAAAGATTCAGCTGGGTACTTGCTCCTGGCTGGTATGGTGCAGACTGATCGGCATTCTGTTCATTGATCTTGAACGTTATGGTCGGAACCCCGTTTGCAAAATCATTTTCACCGGCCATAACAATGAGCCGTTCATCAAATGTTCCGGTTCCACCAAATTTACCTGCTTCAGTTACGGTGATCCTGCCTTGCGGGGTTCCGTTCACGTATGCAGTAATGACCGTTCCAGCCGGAACCGGGGAGCCCCCGAATGTAGCAGTTCCATAAAATTCACACGGAAGCTGGGGTGATGCAGCGGATACCAGTCCGCATACCGCGATACACATGCCGGCAATGAGAAGAACCGGCATCCAGATGGTACACTTGATTGTCATAGTATCATAAAAAATGGTGAAAATTTCACCTAATTTTACCAGCCGGTGTAATCATCCGGCAGGATTACGTTGCTTATGGTTTCCACAATATCGTAGAAGTACATGAAATCTGCCCGGTCATTTGATCTGAGATCAAGATTGGTTATTGAACCCGGAGTAAACGGATAGGTATCACTCCAGTCTGCACTGGACAAGGGGTTCTTTACCTCCGCTTTATACCAGTACTCAAAGTCCTGGGGCTTAATCCAGAAGGTGATCGGATCACGCTGCTCCATTGATTCATACGGAACGTCAACGGCGAGCATCTCCTTTCCGACAAGATCTCCATACTCTCCAAATTTCAGGACTGAAACCGGATTTGTCGGATTGGAGAGATCGATCCCTTCTCTGGTTGCCATTACCCGATCGCCAACTCTGAGTGGGTACCCATTGAACTCTGCTTTTCCATAGAAGTACTGTGGCTCCCATGCTGAAGGTGCAGGTGTCGGAGTCGGTGTTGGTGGAACGGTTGGTAATGGTCCGGCCCAAAGGTGAACAGTCCGTGAAATTCCCCCTTCATATGGGATCTCCCTGGTCTCTCCAAGGACACTGATGGTCTCGTTGTCATCGATGGCCTCATTGATCACCCATGCCTGGGTATACCGTGGCCATCCGTCATCCTTCACCCAGAAGGTGATATTGGAATTGTCCGGGAGACATTTGCCCTGAATGGTGAGTTTATCAATCCAACTATTTTCATTGATAGGATTAACAGGATTATTATCATAACCAAAGTATCCATCTCGTAGCATATTGGTGCTATCTAGTACTAATGGATTAAACGCCCCTGAAACATCGTACCCCTCAACTCTGGCCTCAATCATTCCACCGATCTTAATGTTCGGCTGACAGTTGTAACAGGTCCCATCTGCATCCAGATATTCAGTACCATCAGTTATCCTGACATCACCCTGAATACTCATCGGGATGGATGGAACTCCAGCACAGCCGGTCGGTACCGGAGTTACCGGAATTGGTGGAATTTCATTTGGCGGGTTTTTCAGAACAACGAGTCTGAGTTGTGTCTCTTTACCCGGCTGATAGGGAACGGTCCAGAGATAAGTCCCATCATCCTGCAGGATGTATGCCCGAACCATCCGGGTCATCTCATCAGCAACCCAGAATTCTATTTCTGAATCTGCAGGAACTCCTTGTACCTGTAATTTTGGAGAGAAGGTACCTGTTTTTCCGAATACTCCTTTTGCTGTTTTGATCGGATTGAACTGTCCGGATATGTCATATCCGGGTATCCGTGCCTCTACTGTTCCCCCACTCTGAATTGGTTTTCCATAGATCTCAACCGTTCCGACAAAGGTCTGGGGAACAGCCGGCACCGGGATGGGTGTCAGAGTTGGGACAGGAGTAACCGCTCCTTCTACCTGAATCAGGTCTTTTCGTGCAGCAGTTGAACTCATACCGGTTGCATCGGCAATTGTCAGGTTAACGGTATATTTTCCGGGACTCGTGTAGGTATGAGTCGGATTTGCGACCATGTCTCCGGTTCCGTCACCAAATGTCCATGCATACATCGTGGGACTGCCGGAGGATGTATCGGTAAACTTCACCGTAAGAGGCGGTTTTCCGGATGTCGGCTGTGCAGTAAAGTCTGCATGAAGAGTTCCTGAGTCAGATACCGTGATATACCCTTCCTTGAGCTGAGTTGCACTTGAATCCTGATTTGAGACCGTTAGTCTGACCGTGTAGGATCCTGGGAGCATGTACTGGTGAACCGGATTTGCGACCGTATCCGTTGTGCCATCACCAAAGTCCCATGCCCACATGGTTGGTCCTCCGGCTGAGAGATCTGTGAAGGTCACGGTTAACGGGACAATTCCGGATACCGGTTCTCCTACAAAGTCTGCAATCAGAACATCAGCCGGAGACTCAGTAACCGGAACCGGGTTTTCCATTTCAGGGAGCTGCGGTGGCATGTCACTGATAACCGGTTGAATATCAGTCTGAACCTGCTGTTCAGGGATAGGTTCTTCTGTGATTTCAGCTTCTACCGGTATTTCCTGAATAATGGTATTAGTTTCAGTTCCAGTTTCGGGCACAGTATGCACGAGGGTATCCGATGATGGAACATTCGTCACTGCCGGTGCATCACCACCAACCGAGAGATCCAGTTTCATGCTGACTCCGGGTTGGAATGCGGTCTCCTGCCATGCTTTCTGTCCGTCTATCCAGAAGGTGATCTGCGCACTTCCGGTTGAAAGATCACCTTCTTCAGCAACAACTTTTAGCCGCTGGTCAAACGTCCCCGGTCCTCCATACGTTCCTGCTTCCTCGAGGACATACCGGCCACGTTCCGCATCATTGATCTTGGCTGACAGAATAGTCCCTGCCGGTGCAGGGGAGCCGTCAATGGTTACAGTTCCGTAGAACTCACAGGGAAGTGCCGGAGCCCCGGCAGAACAGATAAGTACAAAGGAAAACAGGAGGAGTGTAGCCAGAGCCGTCCGGGCGGCTACGGTTCCTGTATTCATGATTCCTCACACACCAATGGCAGCCAGTGTTCCAGGCTTTTCCATGTAGAGCCAGTATCCCCTCGATGGGAAGAGATACGTGTTCTCACCCTGTCCACCGTTCACAATGGTTGCTTCCCACTGCTGGTGCTGTGCATCATAGCCACGGGCATAAATCCATGCATCCTTGACTGATTTCAGGGTGTCCTTTGCGGTTGCAGGGGTACCTCCGGTAAATCCGATTGCTGCCCATCCGGTTGGAAGGCTTCTGGTAACTGGAGCACTGATTGGATCGTTCTTGAATGTCAGGTTAATCGTAAACGGAGTAACCGAGTAGATCCAGTATCCATTCAATGGTGCTATAACCGTCTGGGTCAGAACCTGATCCCAGTACTGCCGTGCCGGATCATATGCCCAGATTGCATGTCCACCGGTTGGAACATCGCGGAATACCGCACTTGCATTGCTGTATCCATCAGCAAGGGTCCGTGCTACGGAGATGAAGTTCCAGCCACTATATAGCTGAATCTTGGTCGGATCATATGGTCCGATGGTCGGGGTCGGTTGTGGTCCCCCGATGACTGTGATGTAATCTTTCTTGATTGCCCGGTCGATCTCATCACCAAGGGTGATGGTCAGGGTAACCGTGTACTTGCCACCATATTGGTAGACGTGGGATGGATCTTTTACTCCTGCGGAGGTGAATCCGTCACCAAAGTCCCAGAACCAGTTGGTTGGTGATCCGGTTGACTTGTCAGAGAACTTGACGGAAAGGGGTGCTGCCCCTGAGGTGGGGCTTGCAACGAAGTCTGCTTTGATGAGCGGATCCCTAACGTTAATATAACCTGGCTTAGTTGCGGTATCAGTATCTCCCTGATTATTTGCCACGGTCAAAGATACTGAGTACATACCAGATTCACTGTACATGTGTTTTGGATTTCTTTCTGTAGATGTTGTCTCATCTCCGAAATTCCAAGTCCATGATGTAAGATTCTTCCCAAGTGATTTATCTGTAAACTGAACTTCCAATGGTTTACTACCTTTTGTTGGATCTCCACTGAATTCTGCTTTTGGTACACGATCATCAACAATAGTAAAGGGAAGATAAAGGAATTTGTCATCGACTAATTTTTGCTGATCAAATTTCCTAATCTCATTAACTGCTTGTTCTCCCTGAACATAATCGGTACCATCAAGTAGGAATAACTTACTCCATTCAACAGGATAAGTCGTAATCATCCAGATTTTTCCAGTGTCAACTGGATCCCGAATTTCAGTTTCAAGTTCCATGTCGAACTTGTGATTATACATTGGATGCTGTAAGATTATGGTATAATCTCCTGGTTTTAAATCACATAATTCAATGTAACTCAAAAGATTAAAGTCAACAGTGTCATCTGTAAATACCGGGACTTTTGCATTAATGTATTTGTAATTTCCAACTTTTTCTTCACCAAATATCCACATATTGAGTTCTGATGAGGTATTCAATCCAGAACCTGTGTGGGGGAATCCACAAGCGTTTCCATAAATCCTAACTTCATCCAGTGATGTTGCTTTACAGCCATTTGGACAGCACTCTATTGGACGAGTAATTACACCCGGATCGATCACTAGATTAAAGCAGGCTTCCTCAAATACCATATCCCGCGCAGTGGTTGCGACACAAACACATTCAGTACAACAATCATTAATTGGGATGCTTGATGCATGAATTGTATATGTCCCGGGATTTATTGGAACTCCAGATGTCTTCCATACATATTCCCAAGTACCATCAGATTTTACTGGAACCTCAATTGCAGTGAATTGGTCAATTTCTTCTTTGCAACCGAAGGTAAATTGAGTATCAAAGGGCTGAACAACATTATTTGCCGGATCGGCCTTCTTAATGTACAGTAAATCGTTACCACATTTATTCTGGCAGATTGATCCAGTCATATAGAGGTAAACGAATTTTGAATCATAGGATGTTCCATTAAGAATAATCTGATTACCAAGATAATATGGCGGTTTATTCACAAAGTTCAGAGTGATTGCTCCCTTATTAACCCGAACCAAATTGTCACCAGAAATCACCTTATTAAAATCATCTTCTATGCTTTGGACATGTATTCTATAAGGTTTATCCGGAGCGACATCACTATCTACTCTAAACTCTACAGTTTTCTTTCCAAATTTATCGGTTTTAATCTTGGCATAATAGTAGATACCATTATACAAAACATCTTTTGCATTCCATTTATCATCAGTTGGAACTACGTCACGAATCGTCCCTTCAATATTACAGGTTGACGATAAGACATTATCACCAATTGTAAATGGACCATCAGAATTATCAAACCAAATTGAAGACCCTACTCCTGCCTGATCCGACACAATAATCGGAGGTCTGTCACAGGGTGCACCTGACATTTTCAATGCACAACATTCTTTTGGATCTGTGGCGGTTGAATCACAGTCCATAATTGTGATGATATATTCTTTGTTGGGTTTTCCATACACATTGGCAAATATCGAACTACTGTTGCGATAAAATGGCATGCTTGGTATGGCATTAGATCTTGTGGATCTCATCGATGAAGAAGTAATATTTACAATAATTCTATCTTCATCAATCGTAAGACGGTTTGGTTTTGAAATTACTTTACCGACTCGTGATTCAGTTGGATAATTCTGACTAATGTTATTTAAAGTAACCTCTGCAGTAAAGGTGTACTCACCATTTGGATAGAGACGATTCTTATTTGAGTCAAGTATTCCAGTATTCCACCCTGATGTTACCTGATCATTTAAGGGCCACCACCATCGGATATTGTCCTCCGGATTTACAGCTAAATTTTTTAATGAAATATCTTTATCCGGTTCAGAGAAAAGAGGCCCCTTCAAACTATCATATTGAACATTCGTTGTGTTCTGATAACCACTTATGTCAATAATACCGCATTCTTCAATTGGTAGATCCTTCCCACGTTGTTCTATGATATGATTTAAGTTAGTTTTAATTCCAAAATTAACATAATCACCGGCAATAATATCCTCATAAAGGCTTAATATCTCAGAACTGTTTTGGTTCCATACAGCAAGATCGATTGAAGGATCTCTCACTATTGCTACAGATTCTCCTTTTTGGCCATTTTCCCATTGATACCATACTCCTGTTTTCCCCAAATAAATGTCAGGATCTACAAAGAATCTTCTGGGATATAGCACATTTTGAATATCTGCAGGTTGTTCAGTTTCTGTATTGGTACCCGGCTGCCACCATGCAATTTGTCGTGCCGTTCCAATTCCCTCAGTAATGTCAAGACCCTCCTCACCAATAAAAACATCTCCACCTTTTGGAACCCTGTTCATCTTTGGTTTAGCAGGTTGTGGAAACGTTAAATTTAAGTCAAGATTTAATCCGGGATCATAAAGGATAGTTTCTTCTGCTTGTACTCCATTTACCCAAAAGGTAACTGTTTCACCAGCATATGTTTCATTCTCCCCGGCCTGAACCATCATTGGAAATGATGCATTTCCATATACACCATCGGACATTACCACAGCACTACCTGCAAAATAACCAAGCAGGTCTGCTTCTATCACAGTTCCAGGAGGTGCAATATTTTCACCAATAGTAACTGTTCCAGAAAGGAACATAGGTACTAGTTGTTTAATTTCAACCTCTTCTGCATAAGTTATGGATACTGAACTAAAAAGGAGGAGGAAAATTACCAGACCCCCTACTACTTTTTCTAAGATTTTCATGAACCATCACCTCTAGTCAGGTTGCCATTGGCATTCATTTCAATAAGATACCCAACCGTTGGATCCATTTCCTTATCATCTGAAACTTCACGAATAATTGGATATTCCCACTGTTTATTGGCAGTATTGTATGAAAGGACCTTATTCCACGAATCACCTAAACTCTTTAATACAATGTTTGCCGCTGTTGGCTGCATTTGAGTAATTCCAATACCATTCCATCCAACAAATAAGCTTCTTGGAGCAATGTCATCTATCTGATATTCTGGAATAATTTCATAATTACCCGGATCATCCTTCCATACTCTGTATGCATAAAGCGGTAAGACAGGATCATCACCGGATACATTTACCCATTTATTTTCAGCATTACTAAAAACAGCATAGGGAATGCCACCAGTGTTTATACCCTCAAATAATTTTGTTAAATTATCATACTTATCAGTTACAGGTAGTGGAACAGAAATATGATTCCATCCCTGACTAATAATTATCTTATTGCCATTTCCGATTTCGATGAAATTTTGTTCTTCTTTAGAATTAATTCCACCATTGTTAGATACTGTAAGTTTTACCGAATATAACCCGGGTTTGGTAAAGGTAATTATCGGGTTTTGTTCACTGGAAGTTGTTTTAACATTACCTGTGATTTCCCATTCCCAAGAATCCACGACCCCAGTTGAAAGATCTTTAAACTGTATCTGAACTGGGAAATAATCTGATTGTCTCTTATCTGCTGTAAATTCTGCAACCGGCGGATTATTCATGACGAGGTAATCAACAATCTTTGGAACGCCAACTCCCCGGCTGTCTCCTACATTCAGAATAACCTGGTATGTTCCTGGTTTCTCAAAGGTGTGTACCGGACTCTGGAGTGATGAACTGGTATTATCACCAAACTCCCATTGCCATGATGTCGGTGTTCCGCCAGTTGACTTATCAGTAAACTGAATCTGATTACCTGCATAAGCGGATCCTGGTGCCATAGTGAAATCAGCAATTAAACCGGTTGAGATCGGATTACCAGTAACGGTTACCGACTTGGTTACACTTGAGTCACCGTACTTGTCACTCACGGTCAGGGTCACATTATAGGTCCCTGGCAGGTAATAGACATGAGCAGGACTTTGCACTGATGAAGAGGTTGCATCACCAAAGCTCCACTGCCAGGATGCCGGAGATCCCAAAGATTCATCAATGAACTGAACCGTCTCTCCGGTAACTGGTGACGCAGGATTGAAGCTGAAGTCTGCAACCGGACCGGATATTACATTAATATAACTATCCTTGGTTGCGGTGTTGCTGACTCCCTCTGCATCGGTTACGGTCAGTTCAATCGTATACTTCCCGGTTTTGTCAAAGACCTTCTTCGGGTTCTGCTCAGTTGAGAATGCCTCACCATTTGCAGTCCATGCCCAGCTGACACCCTGCATAACAGACGTGTCAGTGAACTGCACTGATAGAGGAGCATTGCCCTGTGTCTTATCGGCTGTGAAATCAACATTGCCTTCACAGGCCTTGTCTTTCAGCTCAAAGGTCACATGAGCATACAGGTCATCAATGCCATCCTGGTTAAACCCATCAATCAGAGCTTTGACTGCAACTCCTGCATACAGGGAATCCTTGCCCTCTATCTTGAATAATTTGCTGTCATCAGTTGGCATGGTTGTCAGGACAAACCGGTCTCCCGTGTTTTCAGGTTCTCCAAGGCGAATATCAAAGTTATTGTTCGCTCCGGGTGCCTGGACAATCACATCATATTTACCGGTTGCTATGCTGCAGAGGTCAATACCATTTGCCTGCAGAAGTCCCTTATTGAGTTCGAACTTGTATGTACCATCGCAGTAAATGGGAGTTACTGTCATCAGATAATTCTTAAGACCGAACTGACTCTGGCCAAAGAGCCAGACCTGAAGCTGCTTGCAGGAGTTTCCGCCTGAGCTTCCTTCAATCCAGATCTCCTGGACTCCGCCCAGCTGACCACAGGGGTAGCCAGGACAACAACAGCGGGTTACATCATCCACCTCAGCGGTTATGTCAGGCTTGATGAGTGTAACATCAATGCTGGATACTGCTGCGCATTCCGGACAATTAAGAAGGCTGCATACTCCTTCCTCACATGCTACTCCGAAACAGTCACCAAATCCACATTCTCCGCCTCCGGCAGCATCACACTGACAGAACCGGCATCCTGGATCAACACTTGCCATCCAGATGGTATACTTGCCTTCACTAATCGGGACAGCCCCCGTGTCCCAGTTTGGTTCCACACGCCAGTAGTTGGCAATTCCATCCTTGGTGTCATAGACAACTGCTCTGACCGGATCATTGCTGTCAAGCGGGCTGAAGAGGTTGACACCACAGGGGTTCAGACCTGGGCCGGTAAGCCAGATGTAGGTCATGTTGCTGTCACTGTTGGTGCCGTCGATCCAGATCTCATCACCAAGGTAGAACTCGGTCTTTGCAATCCCGGCCGGATCCTTGGTTGCACCAGTGATGGTACCCTGGGGAACGGTAATGGTGGCGATTGATTTCAGATTGTAGAGAATATCCTGCGCCTGAATTGTGTAAGTGCCAGGACCGACTGTGGTATCAATCCAGAACGGAACAGTAACTCTGCCATCGGGTCCGGTTCTGACCTGTGCATAATAGCGGGTACCTTTCTCAAAGACATTCTGACCCTGTGACGGGAATGCATCTCCTGACGGTACAGCCTGGCGGATATTCATGCCCTGGGTACAGCAGTCTACAACAAGACGGGTTCCAATCGGATATGGTCCGTCAATCGGATCAAGTTCGATGCCTTTGCCCATGAGAGCTGCACGGTCTCCCGTAATAAACGGTGGCCGGTCACAGATCTTTCCAGTGATCTTTGGCGGACATTCATCATAGATGAAGATCTCATAAAGCGTATTTGGCATACCGGTGACTGTTGCCGTAAACTGGGCATCCCTGCTCTTTCCGACCGGTGCAGAGATATCAACCTTGATCTCCCGTGCTGTTAATGTAACAGTGTTGGAATCCCAGGTGAAGCCCTCACGCTGACGGTTCTTGAACATGTTGTTGACATTACAGACAGCGGTGACATCGTAGGTACCCAGCTTGTAATTGTAATCAGTCTCAACACCGGTTCCTGCATCCCTCCAGCCGGTCATCCAGCCAGTAGGATCAGCGGTTTCAGAGTTCAGGTTCTCAGGCCAGACCCATGCTGCCGACGGATCAACCTCCAGGTTAATGGTCGGTTTAATCTCAACATCGCCGGAGTTCTTCCCAAGTGTCATCAGCTGAAGCAGCTGTTCACTGTCCGGAGCCACAACACCGATATTCATGTATCCCTGTCCGGGAGTGTAATCAAGACGACTGGTTATGTCGTCGAGGTTCGTATCGGTGGTCATCTTGAACTGAAGAAGAGTGCCTCTCTGAACTGACGAGTTAGCCTCCATATCAGCATTCAGATTCCAGATTTCGAATGAAAGAACCGGTTCCTGAGTTATAAATGCCGGGACCGGATTTCCCTGAAGGTCAAATACCGGTGTTTTGGCATCAGTTGCCTGGTACCAGACGTTCTCCTCTTTATCTGTGGGCATATTAAAGTCAGTCGGATCATTAACTTTTATATGATCGGTCACATTTCTGACCATATCAAGAGCAACAATATACCCGTTTCCACCCAGACAATTGGTGATATCCAGGTGCTCCTCACCAAAGTAGACAGTATGGTTCTGCCGTATCTGTTTGATAATCTGATTTTGGTCAATATTATCAAAAGATTCAGCAGATACTATCGCAACGCATGCCATCAGGACGATGCATGTCGCCATTAGTAGATATCTGTTCATTTTCTCCCTCATCTGAAAACACCCCACGTTCAGGCAGATCTCATATCATCCCCGTACCAGAACTGATACAGGTATGGCACTCACCGATCTGTCTATCACACCCCATGGTAGCTTCTGTGGCGTATTCAACTCCCATACGTAGATAATAAAAATCCTATATATTATTTGTAATATAAATATTTCCATAAGTATCTCAAAAATAAGGTTTTTCGAAATATATCCTATTTATATTACACATTGAAGCATCGAAAACTGCATCGAAGATATTTCTCATGAAGATATATATTTTTTCCAATATATGTAGATGAATCGAAAAACCACGAATATTTTTCGTGTGGTTTCAACGAGGAAATTTTATGGATTAATTCAATCCAGAACGGTATCATTATCTCTCAGGTTTTTCAGATCGCCCTGATACGTGCATGCCGCGGAAATAAGGGCCTTTGAAATATTCTTAATTTGCTCTTATTTTCAGAGGTGCCACATGATGATAAATTGCGGATAGTTTAAAAATAAAAGTAAAAAAGAAATGGGATTCGATTAACGAATTCCAATAAGTTTTTTGGCAGTGTTATCATCGCTGCCATTTGAGACCGTGAGAGAGACCTGATAGGTTCCTTCCTTGAGGTAGGTATGCTTCGGGTTTCTCTCAGTTGAGGTTTCCCCGTCACCAAAGTCCCAGACCCAGCTCGTTATACCAAAGCCTGAAGAGAGGTCTGTAAACTGGACATTGGTTCCGTTGGTTACTTCGGTTTTGAAATCCGCCACGACAGGAGTTGATGAACCCTGGACCGTGATGGTCTGGGTTGCAGACTCAGCACTGATCCCATTCTCACCACTCACGGTCAGCATGATCGTATATATTCCTGGATTCTGGTAGGCATACACGGGACTCTGAAGAGGAGATGACGATCCGTCACCAAAGTGCCATAACCAGCTGGTGGGTTTACCTGTTGATTGATCCAGGAATTGAATCGGTTCGCCCACAGTTACAGATTTTGGATCATATGAGAAATCTGCAACTGGCGTAGAAAGAACATTTATATACCATTCTTTCGTCAGTTGTGTGACATCTCCTTTACCATCTGTAATCTCTAGGCGGATTGAGTATTTCCCGGGTTCAGGAAATACAAATTTAAGATTCTTACCAGTTCCGATTGGTTCATTATTAGCAAACCATGCATATGACACTCCACTAATCCTGGAGTTATCAGCGAAATTAACAGTTAATGGAGCTGATCCTGTGTTCCTGTCAGCATTAAAGTCAATTCTGTCATCACATGGTTTTGGGTTGATGGTAAATTTCAGGTGAAGGTACTGATCATCAATACCAGAACTATCAAAGGTTTGTAATAATTTACGAACTGCTTCCTGCCCGAATAAAGAACCTTTCCCGTCTATACTAAATGCATGTTCCCATTGCCCGCTCTGATCAGTATCGATATAGACATTTCCATTTGTATCGGCATTCTGTACAACAAGATTATATACTCCATTCAGACCCGAAGTTTGAAGTATAAGGTCATAGGTTCCAGGTGCCATCTGACAGAGATCTATTCCATTTGGATAGAGGATCTCTCTATTAATTTCATACTCGAATGAATTATCCAGTTTTGTCCGAAGCCCGTTCACATAGAGATACGGACGGGTTCCAACCATCCCTGGACCAAATATCCAGAGATTCAGGTTATTCTGGTAATTACCCGGAGCTGAACCAGTCAAATGGAACTTTTCTGTTCCACCAATTTGCCCGCATTCGGCACCAGGACAACAGCAAGGCGTTACATCTGTTACATTACCCATTAAAGATGGAGCAATTAGATTAATTTCGATATCGTCAGCCGCAATGCAATACTGGCAGTTCTCTAATTCCCTTACTCCTTGTTCACAGTTCATTCCAAAGCAACCGTCAATGGGACAATTTTCACATCCAGGCTGATCACAGCGACAGAACCGACCATCTGCATTTCCACTGTATACCCAAATCTTGTATTTTCCTGGTCCCCACCGGGTAAGATCAGTTTCCCAGTCCGGCATTAATCTCCAATAATTCTGAACTGCACCACCATCAACCTGCGTTGAATCAGGTGACGGGATTCTAATTGGGTTTGAGCTTCCATCCCATAAATTGACGCCGCTGGGATCAATTCCAGGACCGGTCATCCACATGAAGACAGCTTCAGTATCAGAATTTGTTCCTTCAATTCTGATTATCTCGCCTACTGCGAAGGTTGGATCTGCAGTCTTCTCATTTCCAAATGAGTCAAATAAACGGATCTGAACATCTCCCCTGGTTACAGTAATATCAGTCTGTGCTTTTACATTTGTAACTGAATCCTGCACCTGGATTTTATACGTCCCTTCGTCAATGGTATCATCAATAAACAGGGGGACTCTGGCAATTCCATCGTTTCCTGTTGTAACACGGGCATAATACCGGGTTCCTTCATCTAAAATATCCCAGGTGCCTTGTGATGGATACTGATCACCGCTGGGAACAATTTCCCGAATGGTCATTCGATCCCAGCACCCATCTACGACTGCGGTACCCCCAATCGGATACGGCCCGTTTACAGGATCCAGAATTATATTAGACGCAGCAAGAGTTGCCCTGGCACCCACAATAAATGGCAATCTGTCACAGATACGACCGGTCATTTTTGGAGGACAGTCATCATAGATAAACAGATCATACACGTGTCCGGGCAATCCGGTAATAGTAGCAGTCACTTCTTTATTCCGGGCCTTTGCCAAAGTCACGTCTGCAGTGGATACTGATAACGCCTGTGTACCCAGTTCGAATTCAAGAGCATCAAAAGTCTGGCCCTCCACCTGATTATTCACAAACATGTTATTGACATTACAGACTGCCGTAAGATCATACCTGCCAAGAGGATACCTGAAATCAGACAATTCATTGTTGGTATTATCACGGAATCCTGCCCACCAGCCAAACTGTCCAGGAGGATCCACTGGAGGGATGAGTCTATTATCTGGCCACATCCAGTTTGAGGAGGGACCTGTAAATCTTGGATCAGGTTGAGACGCCAGCGGAGTTCGGGCAACTAACCCAGTTGTCCTGTCAAGTGTATCTAACTCCAATAGTTGTACTCCGGTAGGGGTAACCAGCCCCATCCGGATGTATGGAGCAGGATTAGCAATGTAATCCGGTCTTGTTGTCAGAGCATCTAAATTTGTATCTAAATCATATCTGAATCTGACCAGACTTTCTCTAGGAATACTAGTCCCGGAATCTGTATCCGTATCACTGTTCCATAACCTTACTATCAGGTGTGGTTCCTGAACCTGAAATGCTGGTTGGGTTCGATCACCAACTAAAGGATTAACCCAACTACTTTGGTACCATATACCTGTTCCTCTCTCCATCGGATAAGTAAAAGATTGGAGATTGGTAATATCTATTTGATCGATCTCATTATTCGTTGTCGGATCGATTCGGTGAACAATGTTATTTGGTGCGCCGGCAAGGCATAATCGTACATCAAGATTCTCTTCACCTAAAAAAATTATCGCTCCCTGCCCAGGAAGCTGAACCCATCGATTATTCCCATCCAAATTCGTAAAATTCTGAGCTGATACAAGCGAAACACAAAGTAAAAGCCCGATTAGTAATAGAATTTTTCTCATCGTTTTATACCTCCTTCTCTATCTCCTCTTGTTTTACTTTAAAAAAAGAGTGAACCAGGATATTTACCCTCAAATTTACTCCTTCAATCTCCTTTGATATCATGTGTATCCACCTATTAGCGGTATATTCCAATCATATTACCAGTACCCACGATACTTCCCGCAATTTGAGCAAGGACCTGGGCTCTTGTTCCCGGAACTAAATTTGGGAGTTTCTGATTGATAGCGAAAACCGTGATCTGATACCGATGATGTGCATTTGCTGGCGGACAGGGTACACCATACCCTAAAGCTCCTCCCCAATCATTAACACCCTGCATGGTTCCATCTGACAACTGATTCAGATTAGTCGGAATATTTTCTGGTATGGATGTTGCCGTACCAGGAATATTATATAAAACCCAGTGAGTAAAATCAGCATCCAGATCATGCATAATCAGAACAAATGATTGCGTACCTGGCGGGATAAAATTCCATGAAACCGGCGGGGATATTCCCGTTCCATCACAAGTAAATCTTGCTGGTATTGCCCCCAGGTTCGAAAATGCTGTTGAACTCACATTTACATCAGGCAATGGATTTGCATCCCGAATTCCGACTCTTTGTGTTGTTGTATCTATCTGAACTCCATTCACATCTGAAACAGTTAGCGTTACCAGGTACGAACCTGTTCCGGTAGCATATACATGAACCGGATTTTCTGCGGTTGAATTCGCTGTTCCATCACCAAAGTTCCATTGCCATGAAGTCACAGGTCCAGTGGAAGTATCAATGAATGAGATCGTATTAAACGATGCAACGGTTGCAAAACCTGCAGTTACTGCACCAGGAGTGACAGTTGGAGTCCCAGTTCTCATATTTGCAGCAGTATATCCAGGATTCACAGTAATATCTGCTTCTCCTCTGGTTATTATCCCTTCTGCTGCTGTTACGTCAAGGGTTACATGATACTGACCCGGTTCTTTGTACAGGTGGGTAACCGATACCAAATCATTTGGATTTACAGGAGAACGAACACTTGGGACCACCTCAATTTCACCATCTCCAAAGTTCCAGTTCCAAAGAATAATACCATTTCTCATACCTCCGACAGCCTGCGAGAACGATGTGTCAAAGAACTGAACCAGATATCCTGCAGTTGGGTTTGTAGTCAAAGTTTCCCAATAGAATCCAACGGTAGTGTGAGGGCCAAGATTAAAATTCCCAGTGAGAGGAACTGTCTGATCAAACCAATCGGGATAAATCGTTGGAGCAGTTTGAAATTCAAACCAAGGTGAGTCAATTCCATTATACAGGTGGTACCTCACACGAGGGTGATAGGTACCCACATTTTCGAATCGAATAACCGGATTCTGTTCCAGGGAAGTTATCTGCTGTCCAGTAACCGGGTTTGTTCCAAAATCCCACTCCCAAGATTCGATGAGTGGAACACTCTGTGTTTCATCCATCCCCCTGATAGATGGCTGTGCACCAAACTGCACCGTTATCGGAGCTTCCAAGGGGACATCCTGTTCATTCTGCTGGGCAATAAGAGAATTCGCTACCAGACCGCAATCAGCCGGAGTTATTTGCGCCAGTACAGGAGGTATTGTGATAGCATTCTGAATAAACGCACTGCGTCCAAGATTTGTATCAATACGCAGTCCTATTGTATGTATACCCGAGTCAATTGGTGTTAATTGGACAATTCCCGGAGTTGGTCCCACTATTACCCGATCATTATCAATAACCCATCTCCACTGAACAATAACTTCACCAGATGAAGAACCCAACCTTCCTATCCCTAATTGAGATTGATCAATCAATGACACATCAAGTGGAAGAGTAGATGACTCCGTAATTCTATCCACTGCATAGGTAAAATTTGGAGTAACCCCCCAATCAGCCTGGTCATTTGTAATTGTAATGGCCTGGTTTTCAACTCGTTGCGTTCCGTCAGCTTCTGTGGTTGTCAGAGTTATCTGATAGATACCAGGAGTGTTAAATTGCTGAATGATATCCTGAGTGTTTGCCGATGGAATGACACCAGGGCCGGTGATATCCCATCTCCAGATGCTAACCACCTCACCTGCTATAGGTCCTCCCTGAATCTCGAGAACATCATTTACAGGATATGATGTTCCTCCAACTCCTGCAACATCCTGAATCGTAATTAATGCAGAAACGTGTGTTCCGGCAATCCCCATTACCAGTATCAAACCCAGTAATAGTATCTTTTCAATTCCCCTTTCCTTCATTTCTAATCATTCCTTAAAGATTACACAATCCCCAATCCATGCAATACCTGGTGAGATTAAATCCCCCGTTTTCTCATTTATCTTATGTCTATAATATATAATCACGATAATATTATAGATAAATATTTTCCTTCATCTATCTAATTGCATAGATAAAAAAAGGAATTCTTTTTATTAGTTTACTGTGATGAAATTATCTCTTTTCAATGAATTCGTAGTGATTCCGTTTGAAACGGTAAGCGAGACATTGTATGTCCCGGGAACGGTATAAGTATGCACAGGGTTCATTTCCAGTGATGTATCATTACTTAACCGAGCCGAATCATCAGCATCAAAATCCCAGAACCATTTCGTTGGTGCCCCTGTGGAAGCATCAACAAATGAAACCGTTAATGGAGCTAATCCTGTAGTTGCACCAAGGGTTGCGAAATCAGGATTAATAAATCCAAACGGCTCACCATCTGGATTTGGCTGATGCCCTGAATTCAAAACCACCGTATGATCAACAGTTACAGGATCACCAATGCCATCAGTCACCGTTAACGTCACAGTATATGAACCCGGTTCTTTATAGCGATGTAAAATATTTGGATCTCCCCCTGCAGGAATATTCATTATTGTTCCATCACCAAAATTCCATGTCCATCCAGTGATAATTCCATTCGCAGAATTCGAATTATCTTTGAACTGGACAAGGTGCCCATAACTCTGATCCTGAGGGAATGTATCCCAGTAAAAATCAGGAGAAAGGCGCGGACCCAGAGTAAACCAGGATTCACCTGCATCAAACCAAGGGATCTGATCTGGTGGGAACTCTGCGAATTCCCCATAACTATTACCAGTCACCGGATCATCGATTATACATATCAAAAGCGGCCAATATAGACCGGATTTATCATATGTAACAATTGGATTCTGTCCATGAGCTGCAAAAGCAAAACCAGAACCTCCGGTGATTTCATCCATAAACCACCGATTATTTGTCCCATCAAATGTCAGCCAGATCCAATCAGTAATTATCGAAGCACTTTTTTCTTTTGTAAACCCATTTACTGTAACTTCTGCATAATACTCTACGTCAGCCGGAGCTGAACCTTCCTCACCCAGATATCGGATCTGTGCATCCATGGAACTCACATCAATATCGAGATCATATTGAACCGGTTCAGGAGGGATTATAATATCATCTTTTTCAATATATGCCTTATTAGCGTATTCAGTATCTATACGCAGTCCTAATGTATGTCTTCCATTGGTGATTGGCATTGGAAGCGGAACTTTTAATGGGACCTGATTTTTACTAATCACTCTCCCATCCAACATCCAATACCAATTTGTGATCCCTTCTGCAACGATGCTACAATCAGACTGATCAATAAGGGTAATGGTAAATGGTTCAGATGTTCGATCAATAAAATATGCAAAATCAGCATAGAGATTTGGAACATCGGTAATATGAAGCACGACAGAAGCAGTTGTTTCAGTATTCCCACTTTGATCAGTTACCGTTAAATATACCGTATAATCCCCGGCAACAGTAAATTTACAATTAAATTCCTGATCTTCCAGAATAGGAACCGTCGGATTTGGATTCAGATTCCACTTCCAACTCGATACCGTATCCCCGGGATCGGGTGTGACAATACCCGAAAATGTAATCGTATCATTCACCGGAAAAGAAGTTGAGTCATAAACTTCTCCCGTTACATCCGTAATAACCATTGAAGGATTCAATGCCGCGGAACATGGATTTACTGCACATATAAGCAATAAAGATCCAATTACAACCAGATACTTTAACCAAGATTCATTCATTTTTGTCATACATTAACCACCCCATTCAATTGCATAATTCACCTTTTCAAAGGAGAACAATCTTCATACGATTTATCCCCAAATAATCCTGGGTCAATTTTATCAAAGATTAATATTTTTATCATAGTATTTAATAGTCTCCTATATATTCATAAGTTAAGGCAGGATAACCTGCCTTATAACAGTATTTGACCAGATCTTATTCGATGCTGTGAGGGTGACATTATATGATCCTGCTGCTGAATACCGGTGGGTGACATTTTCCTGACGTGAAACTATACCATCCCCAAATCTCCAGGTCCATAATGTCGGAAATCCTGTGGTTGTACTGTTAAAATGAATAATCCGGGAGTCTGCGGGATCAACTCTTGTTGAAAAATCAGCCTCTAATTTCTGGACTGATATTACCTGCCTGCATTCAGATGTTCTACCACTCTCAACTCCCGTTAATTTCAAAGATACAGTGTAATCCCCTGAATTCAGGAACGTGTATCGTGGATTTTGAGTGGTGACTGGAAGTGGGTTTTGTATTGGGTCATCAAAGTCCCATTCATATGTCACCGGTTCGTTTTTCCGACTGGTATCAACAAACGTCACTGTTAATGGTGGGTTCCCAAATTGTGGAACAGCGCTGAATGAAGCATTCAGGGTCAGATTTGGGTACCCCGACGAGTCCGTGACATTAATCTTCTTCGAAACAACCCCACTGTTTATTGCACCGAGTGTCAGGTTCATACTTACATTGTATATGCCTTTCGAACGGAATGTAAAGAAGGGATTAGATTCATCCATCTCAGCAAAGAACGAATCATCTCCTTCTTTTTTAATTGTCCATGTATAATTAACCAACCCTTCCTTTGCTAATAATATTGGTTCCAATACTGACTGATCAATAAATGATACTGTCAAAGGCCATGAACCATTCGAAGGAATTGCCGTGAAATCTGCTTTGAACGGATATGCTGTGATATTAGTTATGTTCGTTACTTTTGTAATACCAAAGAGGTTGGTTATCGTTTGATTTACGTAATAAACACCAGGATATGGAAGAGTAAGATTCAGATTTTTCTCATAAAAATCTTTCCCAAATACGTTCGCTGTCGTGCTATTTCCAATTCTATACGTGTATTCGACTGGAACATCATACATAGCTTTTCCAATCGTGCTTTGAGCCTGGTCGATTACAGAAATTTCCAGAGGCGCGATACCTGTCTTTGGAATGACAGAGAGATTCGGGATCAAATCTAATGCATCCGGTGGTACTGATGTGGTATCTGTATATGAAAAAAGGTTTCCCAGGGTGTTTTTTACCGTAACGTTGACAGTAAATGTAGTTGTACAATTCATAGGAATAGGATCTGTGTGATTCTGTCCACTAAATAATGTAGATTTCCAATCAGTATGATTAGTGACTTTCCACCACCAGTTACTTATTTTCTCTTCAGGTTCAAGTTTCGAGATGGATTCATCCCAGAAGATAATAGTCCCTAATTTGCCCCTTCTGTCAAAATAATCCGGAACTGCAGAGTACTCTGCATTGTAAATATTATCGCTGCCATCGTTCAGGTGGAGCACCCGGACAGATGAACCTGTATCGGCAGAATTATCAGTAACATTCAGGTAGACGATCAATGTTGTTTTATCAAAGGGTCCAAATGTCTGATTTCTCTGTTCTGGATCTGTGATAACGCGTTTTGCTCCATCAACATTCCACTCCCATAAAGCAATATTATTCACAGTTGGTGTCGAAAAAGTTAGATAGTCACCCTTTGCATAGTTCCATGTATCCAGTGGCATCCCAGCCTGGTTTTCTGCAGTAAAGCTTACAGGAACATCTGCAAAACATGGCATTATTAGTAATACCAGGGAGACAAGCACCCCTGACAAAATCTTGCAAATACGCTTCTCATTTAGAGAAATATCACTTAATTTGTTAAACCTCATAGTAATCTCCCCACCTACCATTCAATCCTCCCATTGTTTAGGATACTAATAGTAATTATTCAATCCATTATATAGATTATGGATTATTGGTATTGAGAGATAATTTCTTCAATGACCTCATCCAGACAAAAAAAAGAAAATGCTCTGAAAATATACATTCACTCTAGGAAGGAAAATCTCATCAGGAAAAGAAGGAAAATACAAAAAAAATAACAAAACTAGAACGGATATTTTGAACAAACCTCTTTAAATTAGGTTACGGCACTGGTTTGAGATTTTTCCCGTGACAATAATTAATACCCCCTTTTTTTATCTATCGCGCTTTTGATAACCCCTAAATAAGCGTGAATCTAAAAAAGGAAAAAGATTTCTTTTTTTTATAAATTAAAAAACACAGATTCCAGGTTATCTCTCATGGGAATCTCAATGTTGCCCATGACATCCTCACTTTGAGAGAAATCATTCCGTGCATTCAAAGTGACGGAATAGACTCCAGGATATACATAGGTATGATCCACTGGATTCCCTTCTCCATGTTGCTTATCACCAAAATCCCATTTCCATACAGTTGGGAAACCCCATGATGCATCAGTGAACCGGACTTTATTTTCACCTAGATATGTGATGGTGAATCCCGGTATTATCACACCCGGAAGAGGCTCACAGTTCAGCCTGATGATATAATCCTTGTCTATTTGGTCTATTGTGTAGCTGGAGCCAGGCTTTGGACTAATTTCCAAACCATTCACGGTAAGGTTTTTAATGATTGCTCCTGCTGTAGGTCTGATGAGGAATATCTCGCTGGACCCGGAAACCCGTGTGAATTTTCCAGATGGACTGATCCATCCAATCGGGTCTGATTGGACATCAAACATATGATAATTCGATGGGGTGGGTGTGACTGTCGGGGTAACGGTTGGCGTTACCGTGGGAGTCACAGTAGGGGTAACGGTTGGCGTTACCGTGGGAGTTACTGTAGGAGTCACGGTTGGCGTTACCGTGGGAGTTACTGTAGGAGTCACGGTTGGTGTAACCGTAGGAGTCACAGTAGGGGTAACGGTTGGCGTTACCGTGGGAGTCACAGTAGGGGTAACGGTTGGCGTTACCGTGGGAGTTACTGTAGGAGTCACGGTTGGCGTTACCGTGGGAGTTACTGTAGGAGTCACGGTTGGTGTAACCGTAGGAGTCACAGTAGGGGTAACGGTCGGCGTTACCGTGGGAGTCACAGTAGGGGTAACGGTCGGCGTTACCGTAGGAGTTGCAGTAGGAGTAACGGTTGGTGTAACCGTGGGAGTTACTGTCGGGGTAACAGTCGGAGTTACAGTCGGAGTGACGGTTGGGGTTGGTGTCGGCGTGCCAGGTCCAGTATATGCTTTAATGCATATCGCTGAATTAGGATAGTGTGAAGTAATATCTTCCCATCCATTTACCATTACATATCCTTGACCTGCTTGTCCTGTAGATGGAACGGTAGCGGTTGGTACTTGGATGGGTACATTCATATCCACTTGAGATGTAGTAACGTCTATTACTATGGAGAACAGGTCCCCATTCTGCAACGAAACTCCGGTTGGCAATGGAACTGTATTGTATCCCATCTGTGGAATCGTTCCACTAAAGGTCGACACAGGAGTCCCCCCTGCTGGTTTTGGGTTAGGATTTTTATAGATATGTACGGTGTAACTCGTTCCAGGCTCAACGGTATAGAACCCGACTGCGTTGAGATTGCCATTTTCAGTAGCGGTAAAGACGTTAGCAAATCTATTTGTGTAGGGAGCGGACTGGACAACACCCATTGCGTTTACCTTTCCAAACGGATCATACTGGTAGATTTTCGAGTATGTTGTCGTGGGAATTCCAAAAAAAACCCTGCTATCGCGAAATGAATTATCTGATTGTGTTTTTGATGCAAGATATTTATCATAATAGGAATAATATCCATACCCATTATCGCCCCAGCCGGTTCCCCAGCTGTTCTTTACTATCCAAGCCCCGTTTCCTGGTGGGTTGACTTTGAAGTTTGATGCAGGATAATTGTCATCCCATCCAATAATTGTGACCCCATGCTCACCTCGATCTATACCCTGTGGATCCGGAGAATTAAAGGGTTGATAATACGAATTCGTGGAGGGGTTAAAATACTCTGCTTCTGCCCAGTAATGACTAGAAGAAATTGCACCCCAATTAGTCAGTGCATATTTATAATTGTTAATATCTGTAAATGTTGATCTTCCTGGTAACTCGAAAACATTGACAACATATTTTACTGGAGGGTATTGAGAGGATTCAGTCCATGTCGTAGTAGGATAGGGATCTGATGCTTCATTCACCGGCCCGTTCCAACGAGTGAGGTATGCCGTTGCCATTTGGTTGTTACCACCTCCATCCGGTATTACTTTAGTAAACCCATGTAAATTAGCCATATTTTTTTCGGAGAAATCATGTGTTTCTCCGGGCTTTAACATTGATTCTAGTGAACCATACGTAGAGAATGCCCAACACGTCCCAAATGGGTTTTGGTTTCTGACTGGTGTTACTTTATTGATCGTTCGTAAATCATATACTGCCGGGTAAGTCTGCGAAATTTTATACGTACTATCAAATATGGATATATCTCTATCTATAACAGGGCTTTGATATGGCCAGGGAACTAACCCAAGACCATACGGTGAACTTTTACCAGCCACTCCTTTCTCACGATTCTCCAATTCCTCCAGATATTTTGTATATTCGGGATTGATTCGTGAAAATATGGCATATTTTGGTCCTTCGTCATTGGTGGCAGACCACTCAGATTCAGAAGAATCTGAACTAGAATTCTCTGAATCAATCACAGATTTTATAGGGATAACAGGTCTTTCGATTAGCCCTGAATTCGTTCCCTTTAGAAAACCCTTAATATCTTCAGGGTTGGTCATATTCTGATTATTATAATAATATTGATCTGGAATAATCATAGTTAGGTTTGCAATAGATACACTCCCAGCAACCTCCTGACCATTGGCATAGACCCCACAACACCCACCAATTGCTAAAATGATGGCAATAAACATTACGAATAGTTTAGTCATTACACCCACCTTAAATTGTTTTAATTAAATATTAAAGTAGAAATAAGTTTGTATAGTATTGAATTCATTCGTCTAAATTTAGAAACACCCATGAGGCTCCGCCTCATAGCTGTTTATTAGAAAATAGAATTTTTGTGAAAACTAGTAAATATTGACTGAACCTTGAGTGTTACTCATGGGAACTTCAATATTTCCCATGACCACCTGACTTTGAGAGAACTCATTCCGTACATGTAAAGTAACGGTGTAGGCTCCTGGGGTTTTGTATACATGGTCTACAGGATTTCCTTCCCCATGCTCCTTATCGCCAAAGTCCCATTTCCAGGTAGTCGGAGAACCGAGTGATGCATCAGTGAACCTTACATTATAACCATCAAGAGATGTAGCGGTAAAGGCCGGAATTATTACACCCGGGAGGGGCTCACAATTCAGTCTGACGACATAGTTCTTATCGACATTCCCGATAGTGTATGTCTTATCTGAAGTGAGGGGGACTTCATTCCCGTTCACCGTTACATTCTTAATCATTGCACCAGCAGTGGGTTTGAAAGTAAATGTCTTTGATGAACCTGCGGGTACATTATAAATAGGCCCTGACGGGTTAATCCAGCCGATACCATCAGAGATAGTAGTGATAGTAAAACCTCCGGCAGATACGACAAAATTGTATGGATCTGATGAACCGGTTTCTCCTGTCACGATGACCTGGTGATTTCCAAGAACTTCATCAACCGTTTCAGGGAATTGTGCATCAATCCTGGTTGATGAAAGGAGAATATTCTGAATTGAAGAGCCATCCAGTGTAACTCCATTCATTGGATCCACTGTATCAAAACCGGTTCCGGTAATGGTAACCGGGAAAGGCGTACTTTGACTCTGATATAAGACTCCTCCTGGATTCAGATTATGAATTATCGGTTTTTGAACCGGAGCAGCGGTGATCGTGAACTGCTTATCATTGTTACTGAACAAACCCCCCTGGTTCACGGTGACATTCCAGGGACCGATTGCGGCGGAAAACGGTAGTTTTAAATTACCAGTTATATCGTTGCCGGATAATGTTCCGATACTCGTCAAATTATTCTGACCTGGATGAGTTAAGTTCACTATTGCGCCGGATGCAAAATTACCACCGATTAACGTATATTGAACCTCTGCACCAGCCTGGCCACTTTCCGGAGAGATCGTATCGACATGCGGAGGAACCGCTGAACTAAATTGAACGGCCCACATATCATACAGCCCGTGCTGACCAATGACATCATGATCTGAACTATCTGTGTACCCCGCGACGGTGACGTTCCCAAATGATGACAGACGCAATGAATTTCCATAATCATTCCGCGATCCCCCAATATTTTTCTGCCAGATAAGATTTCCATTCATATCGGTTTCAATCACCCAGATATCGATAAGGCCATAATTACCGGAGAGATCCCCATCAGAGCTCTGTGAAGTCCCGACCATCAGGAACCTGCCGGTTATTGGCGACTGGACAATTTCAAATCCCTGGTCAGAATCAGAACCGCCATAACATTTTGACCAGAGAATTGACCCCCCATAATCAAATCTCACTGCCCAGAAATCATCTTCCCCATGATTCCCGGTAACCTGGCCATCCGAAGATCCGGTCAGACCAAAGGCAATTCCCCCACCATCAGGAAGCGATATAATATCATACCCGGCATCATCAAAGGACCCCCCATAACATGTTGACCATACCACATTCCCTGATGCATCAATCTTCATTACCAGGAAATCATTTAACCCATGATTCCCGATTGCCTGACCATCCGTACTCATCGAATTGCCTGTGACCAGGTAACCGTCGGAAAGAAGGGAGACCGCTTCGCCATAATCGTCGTTACTTCCACCGTAACATTTTGCCCAGGTAAGAGAGCCGGATCCATCAATTTTTAAGATCCAGTAATCTGCATTCATAGAGCCCGCGATTTTACCTGTTACATCACCATCATTGCTGTAGGTATATCCAGCAATTATATACCCCCCATCAGAGGTCTGTAGGACATGCCGGGCAATTTCTGAATCAGTTCCTCCATAGCATTTGTTCCAGCTGATAGAACCATCTGCAGTCAGTTTAACCGCGAAGAAATCACTATTATCAGATCCTCCTTTCTTCCCAGAGCCGGGTATATCATCACTAGCAGTATACCCGACAACAAGATATCCTCCGTCTGAAGTCTGGATAATATCAAATGCTTCATCCTCGTCAGATCCACCCAGGCACTTCTTCCATTCAATAGATCCATCTGATGCTAATTTAACGACCCAGAAATCAGACTGATCCATACCGGCTATCTTATCCTGTACATCCCCATCGGCACTATAGGTATAACCGGCGATGATATAGCCTCCATCACTCGTCGGTTCTATACTCTCTCCATAATCAAGTTCAAAACCACCAAGGGGATGTTGCCAGAAACAGCCCCCAGGAGTTGTCTGGGATGACCAAACCGAGGAGACTTCACCATATGGTCGGGAAACTGAATGGAAAAACTGAGAGTCATTCCTGCAAAACTGACAGACGTATTCAGTATTCCGTGTAGCTAATCCTCTTACCTGGTATGTAGATTCTCCATCATCATACGCATAACTGTACACTCCTGGATAATACTTTTTGAAGAAATCTTTTGTATTAACGTCATCCGGGAGATATTTATCCCAGTCACAATGTACCGGGGCAGATTTATCGGACCCATAGGGCGGATTACAACAGGCCATATCCTGCAATGTCCTGTTGCAATCAGGACTACCCGAATCACAAAGTTTCTGATAATAGGTGCATGCTGAATGCAATGCATATATTGTCCCGTTTTTCATAATCGGAATTTTCATTCGGGATAATTTACCAGCCCCGTGTTTAAATTTATCATTTAAATCCACCGCACTACCAGAAGCATTTGCATAATATGGGGAGAGATTTTTATCAGTCCAGGGATTTTTAGGATCGAATGAACCGTTCACCAGATATAACATTACTGGGGCATTAAATCCATCAACAAGGCTGAGATCGTATACATCCATTGCCTTTGGATTTACCAGACCACCATCAAATGTCCATTCAAATTTTGATGCCGGAGGTTTTCCCCCTCTCCCTCCCGGGGATACGGAATCATAACCTGAAATAGTATCTTTGGTGGGTGCACCAGTACAATTAAGGGGAGAATGGGGATCAGATGCATTAATAGGCGTACACCCGGTCCGACCCCACATTGCACCTTCCCACCAGGGTCCAATATTCGAATAGGTTTTCTTCCCATTGGTTGCATTTAGTTTAAAACCTCCCTGATCGAAGAGTTCGATTCCCTCGCTGCAATTTTTACAAATCGGGGGAGTGCTTCCATCACAGCATGGTGCATTCGAACAATTCGTAGTTGGACATGGGTCATGAGTTGGGGAACAACTGCACGCTGAGCAAACCGTTTTGTTATGAGGAGGAGGGAAATAACCCTGTGGGCCTAGAAGATGAACCACATAAATATCTTCATCGCAGTAATTCACAAAGGTGATTGTGTGATTCAACGGAGTATCAGCGAAAACAGTAATATTCAAAAAGAAAAGACCAATCAAAAACGAGATCAGGATTAAATACGATTTCATTGAAATTGGGTGTTTATTTTTAATTATATTTATATGTATTTAATATATATTTTATGCATAATATTTATGCCACCAACCAATACAGAGTAACAAGCCAATCAGATAATCTGTATTCTAATTCAGGAGTTACAGTGTTCTCAAAAATACATGAGTGAGAAGATTGGGATTTAGTTTAAAAAATTACAAGTTATCCCAAAACCTGCACACACCCGTCACATACCCCGGTTCCACTCTTCATATTGTTGAATACACGAAGCGTGACCGTATACCTTCCCGGAAAGGTATATCTGTGAAGGATTCTAAACCGTTGAGTTTATTCCATCACCAAACTACCAATGCCATGAAATTGGATTACCAAATAATCGATCAAAAAACTGAACGGTAAGAGATGCCTTGCCGGTCTTGGGATTGGCTTCAAACGATACATGGACCTGACGGCTAGCGGACTTGCCACATTATTAACGATGTGATTTTTCTTAATCGAAGCGAATAGAAAGCTAGAAAAGGTACACTGATATATTGGACCTTTATCCATGGAGCTGCCTCCGTCTCCAAACTGCCAATACCAGGAGGTTGGATCTCCGATGGACTGATCCCTGAATGAAACCTCAACCGGTAGGTCTCCGGTTGTCGCAGTGGCATTGAAGAAGACATAGACCTGGCCGGGTGCAGGGCGACCAACGGCCTGCATGGAATGCTATCCATCCTCTTTCACCCCTCATAACCTGTAGTTTGTTCCATCACCCCTGACAAAACCCTCCTGCAGGATGATTGTGATACTCTCTCTTTTCATCAGGAGATAATTATAGTTTCGGCAATATTTAATTCAGATATGAATACCCTCAAAAAAATCTATGCAGGGTTTATCCATTCCACACTATCGATAATTGAGGAGGAAAATTGTGAAATAATGACAGGGGTCCTGGGTTCCAGGAATACTATCTGCCCCCGGCAGTTACTCTTACCTTGGTACCAAAGTGGGAGTTTAGAGTAAATCATAGATCGGTCCTAATGAATCATAGGGTATCACATGACCCTGACCTCTCATCTGATCAGTTTCACCACCATATACAATATAGGATCTCTCTGGTTTCTGACCGGATAATCTATTCCAATATTCAATATTCTTAAAATAATCTCCGGATATTGTCCTTCCGGCTTTCATCTCAACAGGTATTAATTCAGTCCCTGCCCTGTCAATCAGACAGTCTATCTCATATCCACTCTTATCTCTCCAGAAATAGAGATTACTTTCAAATCCCCGGTTTAACCGGTATTTCAGGAACTCACCAATGATAAAGGTTTCAAATAGCCCGCCTTTCATGGGATGATTTAAAATCTCTTCAGATGAACGGATTCCGATAAGATAGGCAGCAAGACCGGGATCAGTAAAATAGAGTTTCGGCATTTGCACAAGCCTTTTATTAAAATTTTTGTGGTGAGTTCTTACCAGAAATACAATGAAGGATGTCTCTAATAGCGATAACCAATCCTGAGCAGTTTTATAGTTTATTCCACAATCATTTCCAAGTGAGGAAAAATTTACAATTTGTCCAACCCGGTTTGCACACATCCTCAGGAATGTCTGGAATAATGAGAGATTCTGGACCTGCTTTAATTGCCTGAGGTCCCGTTCCAGATATGTCTGAACATATGCGGAATAGTAATCAGATGGAATGATAGGATCGGTGTAAAGTCTGGGGTAGCACCCCTGATAGAGATAATCTTCATAGTTTTTTTTGTGAATTCCATTCCGATGTAACTCATCCATGGAGAGGGGGAGTAACTTGAGAATTCCAATCCTTCCTGCAAGAGACTGGGATATCTTTTCCATCAATAGGAAATTCTGGGATCCGGTAAGAATGAATCTGCCAGTCGTGTCCTTGTTGTCTATGATTCCCTGAAGGTAGGAGAATAACTGAGGAACATGCTGAGCTTCATCAATAATTGCCCCTGTTTTTGTATATTGAAGAAGAAAAGTCCGGGGGTCTTCTTCAGCAAACCGCCGGGTATCCGGGTCTTCAAGCAGCGTATATGGTATATCTGGAAAGATATCCCTGACTAATGTCGTTTTTCCAGATTGACGCGGTCCGATTACTGCAACAGCTGGAAATCCAATGGCTAATTGTTTCAGCTTCTCTCCGGCAGTTCTCTGAATCATCATTTTTGCCAAATTAGTATTGCAATTCCTAATTTGTCCTATTGGAAGAAAATAATTGTGGTGAAAATTTTCAGGAATGAAGAGAGAATTGCCAGTAAACTCTAAAATTGATATTTAGTAATAAAGGCGAAATGGAATTAGTATCTGATTTAGAGCTTTAAAATTTTTGAAAGGTAAGGTAATTATTTGGTTACCATAATATAATCATTCATGACCCGGTATCCACTAGTCTGATCATTATATGCCCGAAGTGATACGGTATATGTTCCCGGAATGGTATACTGGTGTGTTGGATCTTTCTCCGTGGAGCTGCCTCCGTCCCCAAACTGCCAGAGCCATGAGGTTGGATCTCCAATCGTCAGATCATGGAACGTCACTTCAAGCGGGGCTTTCCCAGACATCGGGGTGGCATTAAAGTCAACGTGGATTTGATCAGGTGAAGTGGTTCCTATTATTTCAATGTGATGATCTGATGAGATATTTTTAATGGACGGTTTGGAATGTTCCCTTTCGATTCATCATCTATGATTACGTCTACCAGGTCCGCTCCGGGTTTTGCCTGGGTGATATTGGTCTTATTATTCCCGCCTGGATATGAGATATTTCCAGATGGGTGCACAATTGACCAGGGATCTGCCGTGGCGTTGATCTCGTATTGGCAAGGGACATCGTTGAAGTCTGCATGGATGGATTTTGTCAACACACAAACTGATGCAGTGTATAACCCGACTATCATCATGTCCTTCCTTCGTGAATTCTGTGATCAAAAAATAATTCCAAAAAACCTTACGGATCTGAACCTCCGAACAGATCTTTCATGGGTTAAACGGATTACCAACCAACCGGAGAATACTGAAGAGATTCTCACCGACATTCTCAAAACCAATACTATACCCTATGATGAGGAATATCTTATTTCAAAATTTAACAAATCCCAGTTCTTTAATAAAAATTACTATCCAATCTCATTATTTTACCTTGGGATGCTCACCAGAAAAGATGATTTTTCCCTTGAACTGCCCAATCTCTCCATGAGAAAGATCTTCACTGAGTATTACAACGAACTCCTCCATATCGATGTATCAACCCGGTATGCATCCATGATGCAGGACTTTATCGATAATCCTGATTTGGAGCGGCTCTTCACCAATTATTGGAATCTATATATCAAACAGTTTCCTGAAGCAGTCTTCACTCAGGTCAATGAGAATTTTTACCGCACGACTTTTTATGAACTCTGCAGCAGATATCTCTCAAACTGGTTTATCTGGAACATTGAGCGATCATATCCTCAGGGAAGATCTGATCTTGAGTTCGTGGGAAAATATCATGAACGGTTTGCGAACCTCCGCTGGGTGATTGAATTTAAATATTTGTCAAATACTGAATTCTCAAAAATGAAGTGTGCAATCGAAGATATCCCCTTACGAGAAGAAGATTCCAGGCAGATTCGGGGATATGCACAAAGCCTCATGCAGGAATATCCAGAAGCATCAATCCGGCTTTTTTTCATATATTGTATCGGAAACCAGGGCTTTCGGGTATTTGAGATATAAAAAGGGAAAATCAGGTTACAGATATATAATTATACCTGATTGCACTGTTTTTTGCACCGGTAATATCAGCGGTCGCCTTCACAGAATAGGTCCCGGGCGTCGTATATATATGAGTTGTATTAGGGCCTGGACCGGATAAGCCGTCTCCAAAGTAGTAATTCCAGTTTGATGATGGAACATTGGTCGTTCCGTTAAAGGTGACCATAAGGGGAGCCGTTCCGGAAGTCTGATTAGACATAAACCAAAGAGTAACCTCTTTTGACTCAATATACCCTGCTTTTGTTGTGGTGTTTAAGCCAGCGGTTCTGTTTACCGTTAAAGTGACATTATGTGAACCAGGTGTCCAGTAGGTATGCACCGGATTTCTTACTGTTGCATTTGGAGTTCCATCTCCAAAACTCCAGTTAAAAGCTGAAGGTGAATCTGCAGGCAGATATTGGAATGAAACATTAAATGGGACAATGCCTTTCGTTGGAGTTCCGATGAAATCAACCTCTGGAGATGGTGGGGGAGTTACAGTCAGAGTTCCAGGATATCCTTCACCGACAGGGTACTCATTTCCTTCCGAATCGAGGACACGATTCAAGGTAATATTTACCATTGATGAACCCGGATTTACACCAAGGTACGTAATATCAAGGACCGGAATGTCGGCAATGGTTCCATGCATTGAAGTAGTGGCATTGATATCAATTCTGTTCGCGGATATTACAGGCGTTCCTGAAAAACCATTCGGGAGAACTGCATTGGTAAAATGACCAATTGAATCGTCCTCTATTGTTAAAGTCGCATTATACAAGGTAAGTCCATTACTCAAATCATACAATGTCAAATTTCCATTTACTGTATTCCCACTCTGAACAGTAACATCATCAACATAAGCAAAAGGAATAGAAATGTCCTGCATATATGGAATATCTTTCTGCCAAACATCCTCATTAATTAATACTGTAACGTTCAGAATACCACGGGGAGGATTGAATAATGGTAATAATAATCCCATTTGACCTGTAGTCTCACCACTTTCTTTCTCACCAGCGATATAATATGATGATGTCACCTGTTCACCAGGGGCAGACACATTTTTCATCAGGTTAAAATAGACCAATCCTTCTGTCATTCCTGAAAAATCATATGTTTCAGAGAAGAAATCCATAGGATCTCCGGTCATATTTCCATCTCCTCCACCAAACCATACGCCAGTCAAATTAAAAGGAAGGAGAATGAAGCCCCTTTCCAGTCCCATGAAACCGGATTCTTCAGATACATAGGTTGGCTGAAACCCTAGAGAAATCCAATCAGTATCATTCAGCCCTGTATAACTAATTGTCACCGGCATCTGCCCATATAAGATATCTGGAGTAATATCCACTGTTGCACCAGATACACCATACACTAGTACAAACACTAATCCAAATATTGCAATGAATGTCCCTGACCTCATTTTTCCTCCCATCCAAATATATATCGTATTTATTATTAAAGAATAAAAATGTAACCCCCAACATATATTTCCAAAAAATTACTCCAATACTTTCACCCATAGGTGCAGATCCCGGTAACTCTGGTTTATCCGTTCCATACCCCAGACAGATCTATCAGGAACAGACTCATTAAATAATAAAAACTCAATCCTGTTATATCCTTTATCTGCCGCAGTTAGATTATAGGGCAACGTCACGGTTTCATTATGAGGAACAGCGACAGATAACCGGTCAGTCATATTCATCCGGGTGATATACGAGACATTCCCAGATTCATCGGTCTCCATGGTTATCTGGTGGACTTCAATCGTATAGGAGACATTCCGGTACTCATGATTTCCAACCCCGATATACATCGGATACTCTTCCCCGATGAACAATCGGTCAGGGTAATCAGCTGCCATCCGCTTCTCACCCAGGATGTAAAACTCCGTAAATTTTTCCCCTTCCTTAGGAAAGGCAATGACAAAAATGGTCGTCCCAATCGCAGCAAGAATCGATATCAGAAGGATGATGGAGAGTATTTTATCTGTTCTGTTCCCCTCATTCGGGAAGAACTCCTCACGAATCCCTGCCATTATCTCATCTGCAGGGAACTGGTACCGGTCATCAGGATCAGTCATCGCCCGGCGCCCCTGGGCAATAAGGACCATAATAATCGTAAACAGGGAGAGAGAGATAACAATCGGGTCAAGCCTGATCCCCCAGGGCGTATAATTCAGACCAAGACCAATGAGAGGTACGACTGCAATAGAGAGACCAAAAGACAGGGCAATACGCTCGATAAGGTCCAGATCTTCATCGGTGGGAAACAGGGCAGCAATGAGGGCATACCCAGGTATGAAAAGAACAAGGGGGAGTGCCAGAAGTACCCTGATAGATGTTTCGTTTAAAATCGGGACGTATATACATGTAATGGCACCAATAAGCCAGAGGATTATGAATTTCAGATCTGAAAAGATGCGGGTCTGAAGAAAGGACAAATAAAGTATATGAAGGACAGGACTGTCTCTGTCATCCGGATGCACTTTAAAGTATTGGAACCAGTATTGTTTATAGCTGGATCATCGGAGTCATGTGGAGCAATCATATCCGATGGGAGGCAGGTATATGAGAAGAACAGGCACAAAACTCATAATTTGTGGAATACTACTCATCATTTTGATTGGTACCGGGCCGGTTCAGGCGTTTTCATCTGACCGGCTGGCAGTTGATCTTCTGGATGATGGCGATGCATATATCGCATTTGAATACACCCTGAACATGGCTGAGCAGGTTGCAGTCTATCTGAAGATCGCCGATCCAAATGCAGAATTGAAAAAAGCACTCGAAGATATGTTCCATCATCCGGTGACGGTGGATGAGGTCACGAACAATTCAGCACGGTTCAGGGTGGAGGCCTTTTCAAATATCACCGAAACAAACGGATCGATTCTCATGAAGACTCCGGAGATATCATTTACCATGGCTGAGAAGGCATTGCAAAAATACTGGTTTGCTCCTCTCGTCCAGGCAGATTACACTGCGGAGATTGCAACCATCACCTACCCGGACGGATATGTCGAGGAATTTTTCGATACCAATAAAATCCCGGCAACATCCAGGGTCCTTCCCTGATTTTTACGGGAGAAGAGTAAATATCATCTCTACCGAATCGCCTTTTTTTACCGGAACACACCGGTCAACCTGAACCGGCCTATCCAGTCCGTGTGCAATACAGGTGGCAAAGAGGCTGCAGATAACACAGGGACTTAATGTACAGCAGGCTGGGGACTCACGGGTCACGAATAGGCATCCCTCACACAGCCGATATCCTTCCATGTGGATGTGAACACTGGTATCTGACCAGGAAATCTGTATTTCGCTGGTGACTTCCAGAACATCAACCGCTACCTCATGCAGGAGTGTTGAGAGTTCCCCCTGTGTTTCGGGTATGGTGAGGTGATTGGTCTTTTTCAGTTCATTGAGCAGCGGAGTGCAAACCGGCGGTAATAATAGCCCTGAAAAGCCTTCTCCGGAGACAAAGACTGACCCGGCCACCGGTTCCCCAGAATATCGGGACACGGGGATCAGATGCATAACACCCTGTGATTCTGACCGGCTTTGAGGGAGAAAACAGGATAAACCAGAGAGACCAAGATCTGCAGCAACCGTGCATGTATTTATAGTTCCCTGAACCTGGAGCAGTGAAACAAATCGTTGATCAAGTGAATCCGGACGATGAAACACCAGGAGCAGGATTGCAGTCAGAAAGAGGATGACTGCTGATACAAGAAGTGCTGCAGAGATGATGTCCTGTCTTCCGGTGATGCTGACTACTCCGGCACATATGCCTGCGGTGAGGAGGAGAATAAAAGAGCCAAATACATATCGCCCGGGAGATGGGAGTTTCATAAATCATTCCCTCCTGCATGGTAGATCATCCGGAATTCATAGAGCAGCAGGGCAAGAGCAACAAGACCGGCGATGAATAATACCGCCATACAGGGGAGGAGCGTATGCTGAATCCTCTCTGACATGAATGCCAAAAGACCGGTACCAACCGCCCAGAGAGCAAAAAGGGAATACCCATTCCGGTTCTTCATAACATCAAGCCCGATCAGAAATTCTGCAGTAATAAGGAGTGCAGTTATCACACCCAGGAGAGGAGAGACAAACCAGAGAGCAATGACTGCACTTTCCCCCAAGCAAAACCTGGTGAATTGGTGGGACGGTGTATGCCGCCAGATATATCCCACTATGACATACAGTGCGAATAGAGAGATTCCCAAATAGGTTTGGTAATCAGGAAAAACCAGTGCATACAGAACCTGGGAGAGAATGAGAATACCAGATAGAAGAGAGAAAATCCGTGCCATATTCAAAGTCATCAGATCACCTCAACCGGTTCTCCACGGAGGGAGAAGAGACTCATACCAGATAGATCGGATCGTTTCGGGGTTCGTATCCGGAAGGGAATGTTCTGCCTGCCTGCAAGGGCTGCTACCTCCCTGATATGACTCATATCTCCATCACAAAGTGAATACAGAATAATCTCATGAAAATGCCGTTGCATGAGAATAGTGTTCATGGCATGGGCAAACCTGGTGGTTTTCACTTCCTGGATATGCTGTTTTCTGATATCCCGGACCCTGACAATGTATGACCGTTCATCACCGGAAATTTCCGACCTGTCCATAGATAACGCAGCGTGATGTATCTCTTTTCTCATATCTGATCGCATCATGAACCTGAATAGATGAAATGTCCGGGGGATAGGGTGGATTCTCTCACGGATTATCGTCAGACAATGGGCCATATCATATCCCTCATAATACAGATCACTCATATTCGGTCCTGATATCCCTATAAGACGAATTGGTTCCTTCTTCGCTAGTTTCGACTCAACGTACCCCGAAATTGAACTGACCATCCGTGAAAATGACTGTATATCTATCTCCTGTCCGCTATCCGGGAGATCCACGATGACCATGGGCATTTCATCAGCAGGGGTTGCATACTCACGGATATAGAGAGTTCCCCGTTTTGCCGATATCTTCCAGTCAACATGCCGGATGTCATCTCCGGGGAGATATTCCCGAAACTGTCTGATTGAATATCCTTTCACCGGTCCGATACGTTCAAGATCCTTTCCTGACCCCCGTTTTTCAACCGGACCAAATAATGGCCAGGGTTGTACCTGCACTGACGGAGTGGATGATTTTTCCGGGCGAAGGGGGAGGGAACTTCTAAAGAACCGGTTCTGTATCGTGATAATGCCCCCTTCATGGCATATGGTTCCATGATAGTGAGGGATAAACCGGTAGGAGAGAGTGAGGATCTGTGATCCGGCAGTATCAGTCCAGGTCTGGTTCTCTCCAGACTCAAGGCTGCACATGGGGGGAACAGTATCCAGATATCGAACCTTGTATCCAGGTGGGATTTCCAGGGAGAGGGTGCATTCAATGGCATTACTTCTCCCCTGTCGAATGAGCGATTTTTCCATCTTCCATGAACCGTTGATCGTCCGGTAGGTTTTTTCAACCGTTTGAAGAAAAAGAAGACAGAGGCCCATGAGCAGTAGTCCGACTGACGTTCCTGCCATGAGGAGGACTGGATCATCCAGGATAATGGCAAGAAAGATGAGGATGAGAAAGACTGCAAGCAGACCCGTAGAGCAGGGAGTGAGCTTCACCGGTTACGGCACCTCAATACGGTCCATGATATCCCGGATAATATCTCCCGGGCGAACCCCTTCAATCTCCGCCTCCCGTGTGAGGTACAGCCGGTGAATCAGAACAGAGAGGGCGATTTTCTTCACATCATCCGGAATGACATACGTTCTGCCGGCAAGAGCCGCGGCACCTTTTGCCCCTTTTACAAAAGATATTGACGCCCTGCTGGATGCTCCAAGCCCGATATCCGGATGGTTCCGGGTAGCAATGATAATATCCCTGATATACCGGTGGATTGGATCCTCCATCCTGACCCTCGATACCCGCTCAATGGCTCTCTGCAGACCTTCCGGTGATGTAACCGGCTGAAGCGTTTCTGCAAACCGGTTCCAGGTCAGAGTTCCGTCTGAAGCCCGTTTGATCACCGCTAACTCCTCATCAGGACTGAGCGGAGAGAGGCCGATACTAAACATGAACCGGTCACGCTGAGCCTCAATGAGGGGAAAGGTTCCTTCAAGTTCAAAGGAGTTCTGGGTTGCAATAACGATGAACGGACGGGGTACGGGGAGAGTTATCCCATCAATGGTCGCCTGCCGCTCACTCATAGCTTCAATAAATGCCGACTGAGCCTTTGGGTGAACCCGGTTCATCTCGTCTGCGAGCAGGACATTGGTAAAAACCGGCCCCTTTCGAAGGTTGAATTCACATGACTGTTGATCATAGATGCGGACTCCGATCATATCAGCCGGCTGTAGATCAACGGCTCCCTGAATCCGTGCAAACTCACACCCCGTCACCTTGGCAATCGCCTTTGCAATAGTAGTCTTCGCAGTCCCCGGGAGCCCTTCTATTAAAATATGACCCTCAGCAAGGAGGGCAATCAATATGAGTTCAATGAGATCCTGGTTTCCGACGATAAATGGAGAAAGAGCGGATACAATGGCAGTATGAAGTTGTGCAAGTGCAGAGATATCCTCCTCATCTCCATAATAATCAATGGTCTGATCCATATCACGGTCAGTCATGGCTTTCAATACATCCTATCATTTATCTGCTCTTCTTTACATCATCACCGGTTCAGAACCGATATCTGCAAATCCCGGAGGTCTCTTTCTGAAAAGAAATACACAGGCCAGGAGGGAGACCAGAACTATCATGGTCTTTATAAAGGAATCCAGCCGAATATACCGAAGTAACCACCCCGAACCACTCTGATCCGCTGTCCGGCTGTGAATCTGTTCAATAAGAAGATTTGGCCTGTACTGAATGCAACGTAATAAAAACTGCCCATTCCCATACTCTGATTCAATTCCGGACATAGAATTGATAAAAACTCCCGAGTCAGACAGGACGATGATCTCTCCATTACCCATTTGTTCTTGTGAAAGAACGGTATATCGTCCAAATGACTCATCAGATGAGATGCGAAAATCATTATTGGTATCAATCCAGCTCATGATACCAGTCTGTATCAAAGGAGTTCCCCCGGTCAGAGGTTTTGCCTTGTCAAGGACAAGCGAACCAATGCCACGGGTGAGAGGATGCTCCTGTACCGGGCTGGTGATGAGAATTGAGGAGTTGTTATATGCCCGGTCAATCCCGGCAAGATACGAGGGCCCTATCCGGATGGAACTGCCAAGACCCGATAGAAGGCTGTTTCCGGTATCGGTCTCATCTGCAAGGAATACCGTATTCCCTCTTTTCAGAAATGCATGGATAATCCTTGTCTCCTCACCTGACCACGATTCATTCGGTGCAATTATCAGAAGAGTCGTATTTTCCTTCGTTTCCAGTGCAGAGATATCAGTAATCATTTCAGTTGTATGACGATCCAGCCGGGAGAAGAATCCTGAACTCCCGTTCCAGCCGATATTATCCTGTGAGAATTCCAAAGTATTTGTGGTAAGAAATATCCCCAGGATAAGGAGAACGGTGCAAATCATCAATCCAATAATGAAATTACGCTTCATCTCTCATCTCCTGGCAAGACTTTCGGACCGCATCTGCTGCCTTAATCAGACCTTCGGTGCACCGCACATCCTGACATCCCCCGTATCTGATACGTTCATACCATCCGATAAACCTGGTGAACCGGGCTTTACACACCTCCTCCGGCAAGGCCCGGGCTATCTCCCGCGGGGTCATAACAGGTGATATCTCAAAAACCTGATGACTTGACAGGAATGAGAGCATCTCCAGGTATATTCTCCGGGGTAATTCTTCAGGACCGGAGGGATACTCCGCTGCAGGGATGCTATCCGAATCAAACATACCATCATCTGCACTCTCACCAACCCACTGTTCGCGTACATCTTTCAATTTGAATGAATCTTCAACCTGGCTGACAGATCTCTGAACTATCCCCTTTCGCCAGAGATACCAGATAGGTATTGTAAAGAGAAGAATACCAGGTAGTACAAGTATCCACGGCGGGATAGGGCCGGCCTTTGAACTGGTGACGGATGTGATACGTGTCCCGTCAGATTCAACGATATAATGCTGACTTTCTGATGGAAGCAAGGGATATGAGGGATCATCAAACCGGGTAAATACATCATACCTTCCTTCAGACAGAGGTACCGTCACCAGGTAGGTTCCTGCTGCACTGGTCATGACCGTATCAAAAACCTTATCCTGAACAAGGATGCTCACCGGAACCTCCGGAGCCTGTTCACGGGCAGTCAGAGTTCCGGTCATATTAACAGCGGACAATCCCTTTACCGGGAGTACCTGAAGTCCCAGCGTAGCTTCCAGAGGCTTTACGACCAAATGAGACGGATCAGAGACCACAATGCCCCATCGGGCGGTGAGGATATGTTCTCCAGCGGAAATATTATGGATCTGCACCGTTGAACGGAATTCACCAATTTCATCAGGGATAACTTCCAAAAAAGGCTCATTATCCAGAGTAATAACGACCGGGAATGAGCGGCCCTGTGATCCGGCGATAAACCCATACACATCGACCCTATCCTGAAATGTCACATTATTCGGTACTGCCAGGAATGAAACAAAGGGTGATCCGGTATCGGCAAAGCGGGTATACCGGTCACGTTCATTCTGCCGCTCTGCAACCATCCCGGTAAGTTTATCAAATTCAACCCTGCTCTGCATCACGGGTTCAGTATTTACTCCAAGGGTCTTCCCCCGTGATGACAATGAATCGGTTATATCTGCATACTGGTTCTGCAGGGTCTGAATTCTGTTTTTGAGTGCTTTCCCCTGAAGCCTGACTTTGGTTACGGATTCAGGATTCCCTTCGTCCTGATACTGAATCTCCAGTTTTTCAAGTGACTGCAAAGATTCCGATGTTGTTACGAACTGGGAGAGCATATCCTTTTGCTGACCTGCATCCTGAGAAAACCGGGCGATTTCGCTCTCATTCATATCCAGTCGGATGATAAGATTCTGAAGATCATGGTACCGGCTTGTATACCGGGCAAGATCGGAACTTGCGGACTCGATATCAGATTTTCTCAACGTGACAGCAATCGTTCCGCTATAGTCCAGAAGTTCCTGCATCAGGGGGAGAAGATCTGTGGAACTGTTAAATGCCTGTTTTCGAAGGTCCCCGATATTCATATGATATCTGGTCTCACGGACACTCTTCTCAGCAGGATAGAGAAGTGGTTGCAGTCCGTTTCCGATCAGAAGACCAGCAACAAGGAGACAAAGCGTAGCATAAACAAGATAAAAGAGATGCCGCTTTACATGGCAATTCACCCGAATAATATCACCCAGACCTTTCGAAGCACAATAATACCGAAAAGAATGGTCCCGGCTCCTGCAATGATCATGATCATTCGTACATATCCGGGACGGACATACCGGGTATCGATGAGTTCGGCAATGATGAGAATGCCAATAAGCCAGAGAACAAAAAGAACCTCAATATCAAAAGATCCGGCCAGGAACATGAATGTGATGATAATAATAAGCCAGGAGACGATGCATCCAATTATCAGGGGTTTTTTTGATATTGTCATGGCTGATTATTACCAGGAGTATGACCGTTCCGTGAATTCATTACACCTGCTTTTATGTACAGTGGGATTTTTATTCCACATCTCTCTTTCCTTCGAAAGACAATCTCATTTTTTTAGATGAAAGAAGTAAACTATTTATATCATATTGTATTATATTCAAACAATATATATTTAGATCATGATGCAGACAGGACGGGGGTCCAAAATCCATTATGGTGTGTTCTGATCAGGGCAGAGTAATTTCGAAATGCTCAAAAGTGATGCAGGTGAACATCTTACAGGGAATGGAGGGGGCTTGTACGTGAGGGTCCAATTCCAGACTCATATCCTGTGATATTATGAATTCATCACATGAGCAATGGTGCTTTCAGGGAGAGATTACTCCGGCATGTGATGATCTCTGGTACCATTCCGAAATCAGTTCAAATAATAATGATTTCTCATATCACACCATACCCTCTTCTTTCAGATATCAGTTTAGTCCTGAAGAAGATTCCGGACATCTTCCGATCAATCCATTTTCATCCACTGCAGTCCTCATCCCTGCATACAATGAAGGGCAGATCATCGGTTCGGTAGTGAGAGAGGCGCGAAAGATTATCCCAATGGTAATTGTGATCGATGATGGATCCGCTGATAATACCGCTGAACAGGCAACTGGTGCAGGGGCTGATGTAATTCGGTTACGTGAGAACCAGGGGAAAGCAGGGGCAGTAATGATCGGATGCTCCTATGCAAAGAAACACGGCATCGAAACCATCATTCTCCTTGACGGTGACGGGCAGCATGATCCCAGGGAAATACCGGTTGTTGCTGCTCCGGTCATGACAGGAGTTGCGGATATGGTCATTGGTTCACGATTCATGGGAGATAAGAATCAGATTCCCCGGTACCGGAGGGCCGGTCAGCAGATTCTGAACGGCGTCACCAGACTGGCATCCCAGATTGCCATCACCGATTCACAATCCGGTTTTCGGGTTCTCGGTAAACGGGCACTGGAGAACCTGAACTTCACATCAAAGGGATATAACCTTGAATCAGATATGATAACCCATTTTGCTTCGATTGGAATGAGGATGGTTGAGGTCCCGATTACCGTCAGATATGATGTGCCAAATAAGCACAAGATGAATCCCCTCCGTCATGGGGTGGGTATTATCTCCCATTTACTCTGTAATATTACCAGAAACAGTCAGATCCTCTCCAAAGTCCCGTCAATGACAACGCTCATCTTCGGGGCTGCAATATTCTTCGCTTTTCTTTCAGGGTTATTATCCAGACCGTTTATTGAGATTCATCTCCTTTCCATCGGGCTTTTTACTATGATCATGGGAAGTTACGGGTTCATATATCAGGTGATTCATCGCGGGTAAATGTTTGATGATAGGATTGAATTTTCAAATATTGGAGAACTGATGAAAGACATTACTCTGGATAACAAAATTCAATCAATATTCCTGGAACCAAATTATTACCAGCATTCTATCACGAGTTCATTCCGTATAGCCGTTTGGTGAAGGGTTGGATAAAATAATAGAAGAGTATGGAACTCAAACGCTCAAACCTGCGATGCTATCCATTATTTCAACTGTAAAATTGTACCCAGGTGACCCTCTATTCAACAAGAGATCTGTTCCGTGTAAAATCCAATTAATTATCAGATAGAGGGAAAGATTCTTAAATATTAACGAAAGAGGTTCATTTACTTGAACTGAATGCATGAACATCCTGATTATCTCAAAAGATACAGCAATCAGGGATTTAAACAACTTAATAGAGAATAACTCATCAAACGGGAAGGAACGGGAAGGTCAGTCAGGTACGACGCATATTGATGCGACGCAAATGAGACGTAAAATTACCGAACGATAGTATCATACAGGTCAACAGAATCTATCCACTACTCTCATTCGGTGATTTTTATGTCTCTCACAGAACAATATTCCTCTGCACAGGATCAAAAACAATTCCAACAAGGTCCAGCGGTTTCCCACAGCTTCGGTACTTTTCAGCATATTTTTTCTCCTGCAATTGCAGAAGAGGACTTTTCTGATATGCACCTCTATTAGTCTGATCCTGAACTTTACACTCAAAAAGCCAAATAGCATATAAGGTTTGAACCGTCATGTCTACCGGTCCATGATTTGTGGTATCTTCAGGTATGACCAGATATCCAAGGCTTACAACATATGCATAGACGATACTTGCATAATACTCTTCAAAAACGGATATCTGATTTTCCGTTACCAGTTATGAGGAATCGAGGCAGAAAATGATTAAAAACCTCTTTTAACCCACCCACATCCCTGCCCTCAGCAGGTTGGCAAGCCTGACCTGGTTTGCAGAAATATTCCCTTTTTCCGTCAGGGATGTCAACATCAACTGAGAAAAGGCTGATTTGACTTCAAGATTTGGAAACTCTATATTATACAGTCGTTTAGATCCTGCAAAAGTCTCTCCTTTTATCGTAAGATAGCCGGTCTGAAAGAGGAGAGACTCAGGGCGAACATCCTCAATATCAGATGAACTGAGAAGTTCTTCACCCGCAAGAAGATTGTCAAGTTCCGGAAGATTAAGGGGTTTTATCTACGTATAAATAGCCACGGGTTCGGATTTCTTTGAAAGACTGAATGCCGATGGGAAGTTTGCCAACGTTCATACCTGTACCAGTGTATTGGATACATGAAGATTTCATTGCTTATATGAGATGAACCATGAATGGATGACAACAGATGTATCTGGAGTGATCAAATACAAATTTTCGACTCATCCGTGAATGGATTGGTGTCAAAAGTGGGTTTCTTAAGTTTTAATATGTAATCATGAAAGAGAATAAAATATTTTTAACTTGAAAAATGAATAGTCACTCAGAAAGGAGATATGATGGATGGGAATGTACATTAAACCAAGCATGAAAAATAGATACGATAAACCAGAAAACAGGAATACAAAGAATGGACCTTTGTTCCCACCTGAACTTCTGGAGAGTATGATTCAGACAGAGATATGTGATTGTAATGAGGCACGTCGAATATTGAATGCAAAGGTCAAAGGCAATTTTTCCGATATTATTCGTGAAATACGGGATGAATAACGAACATCATCCAAAGCTGCCCCAGATAATCTTGCAATCTAAAATACGGCATTGGAGTTGATAAAAGTTAGGGCATGCATCGAATCAAATGATAATTATACCCATTTGCCCTTTGTTAATTATATGTGTCTAAAATTATATTCTCACAGACCGATTATATCGAGGTTTTTTATTTTACCCATTACATAGATCATCTCATAACAGGTGGCCATACCGTGCATTGGTGAGCGTTAGGTGACATGCATTCCGCTGATTTTTAGACAAAAGAGAGATTTTAAGGACTTATTTTTATGAGTGTAGGGAAATATCGCCAATATGACCTTATTTTTCTGATCGATGGATAAGGAAAAAGAAAATACGGCCAATTTTGCCTCTATTTTTTAGTGCCTTTATGTGAACGGTATATCTACGGATAGGTAGTATCGAAGGGTCAATTCATAATATATCATATTCAGATACGAATCAGATTTATCACAATGGTCAGCATTATTTAAGAAAAGAACTATCTCGAATGTGATAATGAAACCGAAAAACACTATTACTGATGCGGTCCTGAATCTCATACCTCACCTCCTTCGTCTGCCATCCAGTCGGATATGGTGTGATTACAATGAAGAGGATGATGTGTTGTATATCAGTTTTCGAAAACCGCAGCATGCTGATCAAAGTGAGATGGAAGATAATATCATTACTCATTATCCCGTTGACATACATCAGGTTGCTGGAGTGGAAATACGAAATTACCTATGAAGAATTTGATACGAAAACTAAAACACAGGGACCCCGATATAAAGAGGAGGACGACTGGATTGACTGGGGTGATTTGATTGATCTGGTTCAGGGTCTTTTAAAAATCCGGGGAGATGTAAATCTCATAAACAAAGATCTACAATCGTACTGATTCAGAATTATTCTTTCAGCAAATCATTGAATTCTTCGACAGAAAGGCCTGAATCTTTGATAAGATCACGCTGTGTCCCTTTTGCAATCGTTGAATGATTTGGGACAACCAAAAAATCTTCACCCCTAGACAACATAATATGGCTGCCTTTTTGTCTTATAACCTGAAATCCAATTTTTTTGAAGACTTTAACCATTTCGACTCCGGAAACCGGTAGAAGTCTATGGTTCATACTGCAATTGTAACGAGAGATAATCCAGACTGAGAATTAGTTAATGTCATAGCCTTTTCATGTGCTACTTCGAGGTATAATTCAATTGCCTCTTTCATATTTTCAATGGCTTCCTCTTTGGAAGAACCCTGAGAATGGCATCCTTTAAGGGCAGGACAATGGACAGACCAGTAACCATCCTCTTCTTTTTCAAGGATGATATCGAACATCATATATCTCAATACTATGTTTATATAATATTTAGAAGTATATCAAAAAAGGGGGCCTCGATACAGTCATTGCTAAAAAAGGCCCTCCAATTATGTTATCGCGGCAATATACTCACCTTTTATGGAATTCAAATGATATAATTCTTATTTTGACAGATCGCCAATAAAGAATATACTGGTCACCAGAACTAAGTATTCATTCATTAAATTTCCGGGTGTATTCCCACCAGAGAGGAGAGATCTGTTTATGTGTTCCTATAAGGAAACTGAGGGATACATCTGCTGAACTTATCAGAGTGAATAAAAAAACATTATATCCAGATCAGAGTCCTTTATAGAGCATCCAGAGAACCATACAGTATTAGTATTGAGCGGCTGATATGCATGGCAGTTAATGATGAGCCACCATCAAGTGAAATTATGAAAGAGATAGAGGCAGGAAGAGACAGAAATCCCCAGGCCATAACTTCAGAAGGAATTTGTCTATCAGATATCCTGTCTCATTATGAACCAAATGTGGATCTTGCCATGAGTATTAAAAAAACTTCGAAAGAGATGCGTTCCAGCACTATGCGTGAGGTTTTATTCTAATGGGAGTTCTCGATTCCTCATTTCTTGTTGATATTATTCAAAAAGATCCTGCTGTAATCGAAAAACTAAAAGAGCTTGAAAGAAATGATGAAATGATATGTTCAACAATAATTAACATTCTTGAAATTTTTAAGGGAGCATATCTCTCATCACAAATAGAGAAAAACCTGCTTCAGGTTGAAGAAATAATTTCAAGCCTTATTCACTTACAAATTGATTCTGGTGTTCAGGAAATCTTTGGAAAGCTTTCAGCCTCTCTTCTGAAAAATGGTAATAGAATCGGAGATATTGATGAAGTGATTGCAGCGATATGTCTTGCTCATAATCAAAATATACTTACAAGGGATTCTCATTTCAATAAAATACCTGATTTATCAGTATTGTCATATTAATATAATAAAATTTTTATACCGGTTTTTTCGTTCTGACATCTCCGAAGGTCATGATCGAAGAACAATGCACCATGATGAAGATTTTTTATTCATCCAGGAAGTATTACGGGGCGGGATAGCCATTGTCTGATACAAAAGAAATTTCTCTATTCTTTCAGAAATTGCATGATAAATTACTATCCTTGACTAAAGAACTTCATCAACATGGACATTATGCAGATGCAGTCTCTTGAAATTCCCTCAGATTTTCTTATTGAAAGCAGATGGCTACCTCCCACTGAAAACAGAAAATTGTTGAATCGGTAAAGAACAAATAAGCATAGAGAACTGTATGAGTACAATTGAAGATGCAGTCAGATCATTACCCCGGATATTCGGGTTAAGGTTAAGATTTATATCGATTCTCTCATGGAAGAACATAAGAAGCATCCGGCCAGGCCGCTTCGTCAGGATTGGGCTGGGGGGTTTTCTGAGTTCAAATCTTAATGCATATAAATAGGTCTCCAAACCTAATGGTGCCCATTGGAGATCCTGGCGAGACGAATAAAAAATTAAATTTTCTTGTAAAACCCCTATGAGGCGAAGCCTCAAGCCTGACGAATTAAAATCTTCATTTTGAACTTCATTCATGATTCCATATAGATTTTCTTGTAAAAAAATCACATAAAATTAGCGATATTGAAAGATTATCGTCTTTCTCTTGTTCGTTTTTACCCTGATTTCACCAGGACATCAACGGGAAGAAAACCGCCTGACTACAACCCTCCAGGAAAATTATACACTCATTCCGGGGTAAATTTGTGTTCCTGATTTTTTCCCGAGGGAGGAGGCTCTGTCGTTTTTTCGAGTGATAGGTAATTATCACTTCAGAATTACCCCGTTATCCTGGGCATCCTCATTGAATAATGTCAAAATACCAACCAGAATAACACTCTCCTGGAGGACTTGGTATCTCGTGATTTTCAGACCGGAGCGGGAGAAGAACTATCATGACAACCCCCCCCTTCACAGTGATATCATCTATCGCGTTCTGCTGCACCTGCCAGAGAGGATATCAAAATATACCCCAGAATCATGAGTTATTACGATATATTTATTAAAATAAAGGTCATATTTTACGTTAGTACAAAATAAGGGGTTTCGGGCTGTAATTTCAAACAAACCCTGACCATCCACCCTATGAACCATCCCCCGGATGCAGAAAGATTCATCTCATCATCATATGATCAGTATTATTGTTGGCACGAGGCCGGAGATTATCAAGATGTCCCCGATCATCCGGGAGTGCCAGAGACGAAATATCGATTTTTCTCTTCTCCACACCGGCCAGCATTACTCATATGAGATGGACCGGATTTTTTTTGAGGAACTGAACCTCCCGGTGCCGGATCATCATCTGGATGTGGGGTCAGGATCTCATGCCGACCAGACCGGGGCGATCATGAGCGGGATTGGACGGGTGTATGAAGAGGAGCGGCCGGATGTGGCGTTGGTACAGGGGGATACAAACACAGTCCTTGCCGGGAGTCTTGTTGCGGCAAAGATGAGGGTTGCACTGGGGCATGTGGAGGCCGGGTTGCGGAGTTATGATCGGACGATGCCGGAAGAGGTGAACCGGGTAGTGTCGGATCATGTGGGGGATTGGCTCTTTGCACCGACGGAGAAGGCACGGGAGAATTTGCTGAAAGAAGGAATTGATGAGAGTAAGATCCTGGTCACCGGCAATACCATCGTCGATGCAGTGTACCAGAACCTGGAGATCGCGAAAAAGAGGGGTGATGCCCTAAAGACCTTTGAAGTCAGGCCAAAGGAATATTTCCTCGTTACCGCTCACCGGCAGGAGAACGTGGATAACCCGGAGAAATTGCAGCATATTATCAGTGCCCTGACGACGATCCATGAGCAATATTCTATCCCGGTCATTTTTCCGGTTCATCCCCGGACACGAAAGATGATTGATCAGTTTCAGATTCCGTTGAACGGCATATATATTACCGAGCCGATCGGGTTTTTCAGTTTTCTCCAGCTTGAATCCAAAGCCCGACTTGTCCTCACCGATTCAGGAGGTGTGCAGGAAGAGTGTTGTATACTAGGGGTGCCCTGTGTCACTCTCCGGGAGAATACCGAACGGCCGGAGACGGTGGATGTTGGGGCAAATACTATTGTCGGGACAGAACCGGGAAGGATACTTGATGGTGTGCAGGATATGATCGGAAGATCCGGGGGGTGGAGTAATCCATATGGGGATGGAACTGCCGGGGAGAAGATCGTGAAATGGTGTGTGAACCAGGCAGTGAGGAAATAATATAATTTGGGGGTTTTGGTGTATGAGTTCAAAAAGAATTTTGGTAACCGGTGGCTCAGGGTTTATCGGGACGAATCTTGTGGCGGAACTGGAGTCACGGGGTCATGAGGTTATTGCTGCCGACCTTTTGAATACTGATCGTGAGCATTACATCCGGGCAGATGTGAGGAATTTCCGGCAGCTTGAGAGAATTTTTGAGAATAATACCTTTGATTATGTGTACCATCTTGCTGCAGAATATGGAAGATGGAACGGAGAGGATTATTACGAGAACCTCTGGGAAACAAACTGCATCGGGACAAAACACATGATCCGACTCCAGGAGAAGAAGAAGTTCCGGATGATCTTCTACTCTAGTGCCGAAGTATATGGAGATTATGAAGGCAGGATGACAGAAGATGTCATGGTTTACAATCCAATCTCTGATACCTACCAGATGAATGATTATGCAATTACCAAATGGGCAGGTGAACTCATGTGCCTGAATTCAGCAAAGATGGCCGGAACAGAGACGGTTCGTGTTCGTCCGGTAAACTGCTATGGCCCTCACGAGCATTATTCGCCGTACCGGGGATTTATCCCGAAATTTATCTGGCATGCCCTGCACGATAAACCATATACGGTCTTTAAAGGCCATAAACGGATTATTGATTTCGTAGAAGACTCCTGCCGGACCTGGGCTAATATTGTTGATAATTTCATTCCCGGTGAGGTTTACAACGTGGCGGGAAAACCCGAATGGGAACGGGATATCAAACAGTACTCGGATCTCATCCTTAAGGCGGTCGGAAAGGATGACTCACTCGTTACCTATGAAGGAGCAGAACCATTTACCACAAAGATCAAGACGATTGACTGTTCCAAGGCAGAACGGGATCTGAACCATAATCCAAAGATTACTCCTGAAGAGGGTATTAAACGGACGGTTGAATGGATGAGATGGAATTACCGAGTATAATTAAAAAAGTATTATATTATGCATCTAATGAACCAATAATAATGTGATATGATTAGGAATAATTTATTAGACTATAGAATAAATATCAGAGCATTATGAATTCGGTGAAAAATGGTTTTCAATATCAATCCAATAATGAAAAGTCAAAAAAACTTAAACTTTTTCCTGTGGAATTAGTGCAAAGTATGATTCATGAAGATAAGAAATATTCTGTGGAAGAGGCTCGGAAGATATTAAATTCACGATTTAAAGGCGAATTTAAAGATATCATTTATGAAATTAGAAATGAATAAGCGTGTTTTTCTTGATACAAGTGCTTTTTTTAAAGAATATCATGATGAGAGGGGATCTGATATTCTACACGATATTTTTAATCAGACAAAAAATGGCAGGGTGGTTGTTTGTATTTCAGTACTTACTATCAGTGAAATGCTGAATACGTTAGATAAAACCAGGAGAAGACATATTATTTCAGATTCTGAATGCCTCACTATTGCTGATACAATTCTATATGACATCAGTGAATTGACCAAAAAAGAAGCTATGAAGATCTATGAGCCAACAGAATATATCATTCGTTCTTCCTGGGATCTTATTCTTACCCATCACTTATCTGCAATAGATTCTATTCAGGTTATTACTGCAATTGAGTGTGGAGCAGATATTTTTTTAGCAGCTGACAAGTACCTCTTATCCCAGGCACATGAATTAGGAATTCGCACTTTGAATGTTCAAGAAAGCCAGCAACAATAATTTTTATGTGAGCAAGAAAATTCGTTCGTATGTTTCTATCATTTCCTTATAGTTAGGAAGGGAGAGCTAATCATGACCGATTGGAATGAAGAATTTAAAAGCAAAACAGTTCTTATTACTGGTGGTGCAGGAGCGGTTGGCGGAAACCTGGTCGCGGCACTCAATTCATTGGAAACCAGGAGGATAATCATTCTTGATAACCTCTCTTCATCGTACGAGTGGAATATTCCCAAAAGTCCGAAGATCCAGTTCATCCATGGGGATATCCTAAATGATGAAGTCCTGAAATAGGCTTTTAGGGAAAAGCCGGATATTGTCTATCACCTGGCTGCCCACTTTGCAAACCAGAATTCATTGGATAGTCCGGAGACTGATTTGATGGTGAATGGCATGGGGATTTTAAAAGTCCTTCAGTATGCTCACCTCGTCAATGTTGACCGGTTTGTGTACTCTTCATCAGGTTGCGGGGTATACGGCCTTGAATCAAAGATGCCGTTTGAAGAGCATGATATCTCAATCCATCTCCATACTCCCTACCAGGTGACGAAGCTCCTTGGTGAACTCTATACCAATTATTTCCACAACCTCTATGAACTCCCCATCGTGAACGCCCGGTTTTTCAACTCATACGGTCAGGGTGAAGTTCCGGGTAAATACCGGAATGTGATTCCGAACTTCTTTTACTGGGCGATGAAAGGGCTGCCACTTCCTATTACCGGAGAAGGGACAGAGACCCGTGACTGGACCTATGTTGGTGATATCGTGAACGCCCGTCTTGCGATGGGTGTCCGCGATGAAGCCGTTGGAGAGGTAATTAACCTTGGTTCAGCGAAATAACAGCGAATCATTGATATGGCAAACATGGTGAATGAACTGACCGGGAATGAGACAGGAATTAAGTTTACCGAACGCCGGAACTGGGATGTGAAGACCAGATTGTTGTCATGTGTTGATAAGGCAAAACGCGTTATCGGGTATGAACCGAAGATGTCGTTTAAGGATGGGCTTGTGGAGACCCATCGGTGGTTTGTGGAGAATTGGGAGAATATTGAGAAGAGTGCTTAGTTTTCATGAGTGAGGATTACAGGACTGCTTTTTAAAAGAATGGTTTTCGCATTAATATACCTTATGAGAGATGGATACATATTACTGAATCACATGATAATATGGCGGGACAAATCGATCTTGTTGTTGTAACTTTAGAAGATCCTGATTATGTAATCCAGGGATGGGATGATGAAATTATTGCATTAAAGGAATACCACCCAATAAATTCGAGGGAAACTTACTTAGTTGTTGTTTACAAAAATGAAGAGAATGGATTTGTTATTACCTCATTTATGACAACAAAACCAGATAAAATTATTAAAAGAGGAATAATATGGAAGAAATTACCGGAGAAGTAATAAAATCGATTCCTTATATTCTCAATATGCAATCAAAGCAAATCTGGATAGATTATGATCAAGAAGCAGATGTCCTGTATATTAGTTTTAGAAAACCACAGCATGCAGATGATAGTGAAATGGATGATAATGTCATTACACATTATTCTAATGAAAAGGTTGTAGGAATTACTATTATCGGAGCACAAAAACGATTTCGGGGGACTCATTAACTTCTTTCAGGCTCCTCGATTATAAAGATATACCTATCATGATAAATTATTCGATTGCCCATATTTAGATAATCCTTTTTCAATCAGAAATATATATATCCTTCTCGTCCAGGAATCTGACTGGCTCTCCAGGAATCCTCACCAGCAGCACCATATGATGGAGCGGTTATCCGTCCGTGGTTATACAATCCGGGTGATCGATTACGATATTGACTGGAAGTAAACGGAAGAAGGAAAGATAACGATACCCAGAACGGAATATCAAAATATCCACATAATAATCCCTGATGCGAATATCTATGTAATTCGTCCGAGATCATTTCGGATTCCGGTCCTGGATTATCTTACCCTGATAATTACTCACCGTTCAGAGATAAAGAGGCAGATCCGTGAGTTCAAACCAGATATTATCATTGGATTTGGGATTCTGAATGCATGGATCGCCTCATTGCGAAAAGACATGTCTCAGATTACCGGGCTGTCTGAAGATGAAATCCGGCATATTATCTGATACTTTTTAACAAATTCATACTCCTTCTTTCAGGTCAGATTCCGGGCAGGCTATATAGATAGATTGCATATGGTATACGGAATATTCAGATGAATGACTCTGATCATCCGTATAAACGATTATTCAGTCATCCGGAAATGATTGCTGATCTCGTCCGCGGTTTTTTAAACCCTTCATTTGTATCGGATTGTGACTTTACAAAACTTGAGCGGTGCAATGGCAGTTATGTCACCGATGACCTCAGGGAACGTGAAGATGACATCATCTGGAAACTTGCATATGGTGACAGAACGCTCATCCTCTACCTCTTACTAGAGTTTCAGAGTAAGCCTGATAATACCATGCCAGTACGGATCATGTCATACATGGCACTTCTTTGGCAGGATCTCATCCGCACCGGTGTAATTGTTCCGTCAGATAAACTCCCCGGCATTATTCCTATTGTTCTCTATAACGGGGAGCAGTCCTGGACGGTGCCACAGAACATTCAGGAGACTATCCTGATGCCCGAGCCTGTCAGCCAGTTTGTTCCATCAGTTCCATATCTGTTGATTGATGAACTGCGGTTATCTGTGCACCATCTTATTGAGGTACGAAATCTTGCTGCATGTTTATTTGGCCTGGAGCAGTCTTCAGGACCAGAGGAGTTATTTGAATTCGGAGAGAAATTGAACAGGTGGATGGAAACAGACCCAAATCTTGAGTCGATGAGAAGAGACTTCTCTCTTTATTTTGAGAGTACCTTAAAGAGGGATGAGGATAGATCATTATCAAATCCGTTTCAGGGAGGGAATATGTTAGCTGAACGAGTAAACAAATGGATCGAGGAATATAAAGCACAAGGTAAGGCGGAAGGTTTAGCCGAGGGTAAAGCCGAAGGAAGACTTGAAGAAAGAGTTTCAATATTAAAACGGATGAAAAAGGCAGGTCTTTCTGTGTCTGATATGTCTCAGATTACCGGGCTGTCTGAAGATGAAATCCGGCATATTATCTGATACTTTTTAACAAATTCATACTCCTTCTTTCAGGTCAGATTCCGGGCAGGCTATATAGATAGATTGCATATGGTATACGGAATATTCAGATGAATGACTCTGATCATCCGTATAAACGATTATTCAGCCATCCTGAAATGATTGCTGATCTGGTCCGGGGTTTTTTAAACCCATCACTTGCACCGGATTGTGACTTTACAAAGCTTGAACGGTGTAATGGCAGTTATGTCACCGATGACCTCAGGGAACGTGAAGATGACATCATCTGGAAACTTACATATGGTGACAGAACGCTCATCCTCTACCTCTTACTAGAGTTTCAGAGTAAGCCTGATCATACCATGCCAGTACGGATCATGTCATATATGGCACTTCTTTGGTAGGATCTCATCCGCACCGGTGTAATTGTTCCGTCAGATAAACTACCCGGCATTATTCCTATTGTTCTCTATAACGGGGAGCAGTCCTGGACGGTGCCACAGAACATTCAGGAGACTATCCTGATGCCCGAGCCTCTCAGCCAGTTTGTTCCATCAGTTCCATATCTGTTGATTGATGAACTGCGGTTATCTGTGCACCATCTTATTGAGGTACGAAATCTTGCTGCATGTTTATTTGGTCTGGAGCAGTCTTCAGGACCGGAGGAGTTATTTGAATTCGGAGAGAAATTGAACAGGTGGATGGAAACAGACCCAAATCTTGAGTCGATGAGAAGAGACTTCTCTCTTTATTTTGAGAGTACCTTAAAGAGGGATGAGGATAGATCATTATCAAATCCGTTTCAGGGAGGGAATATGTTAGCTGAACGAGTAAACAAATGGATTGCTGAATATAAAGCAGAAGGAAAAGCGGAAGGAAGACTGGAAGAAAGAATATCAATATTAAAACGGATGAAAAAGGCAGGTCTTTCTGTGTCTGATATGTCTCAGATTACCGGGCTTTCTGAAGATGAAATCCGACATATAATCTGATATTATTTTGTAACCAGGTTATCCTCCTTCTTTCAGTTTATTTTTTTTGCAGGAATTGTATTATTCTCACGCTAACGTAGGATCGGTTTAGGATCGTTTATGAAAAGAGTTGGGGGAATTTTGCTCTGTCCATTATGAGAGAGTTACCATGTCAGTTGTTTGGTGAATGCTGATATGGGTGAACGAAGCCGCTTCCGGTCTCCGGATGGGCCCTGACATACCGTAGTTGTCTGGAAATTGTCGAAACAAGAGCATTCGAAAGAAAATAATCTCATTATCGCCCATCTGCTGGAGAGTGTGGATAATTATAACGTGCCAAAATTTTTTTAAAGTTATGTGTAAACATACATATATGGTCACGAAAACTATTACCATCACTCTTGAAGCTTATAACCGGCTAAAACAGTTAAAAAAAGACGAGAAGGAGAGTTTTTCTGAAATCATTATCCGTATAACTCCTGAGAGAAAGAGCCTGTCAGATGTTCTGTCTCATTATGAACCTAATATGGATCTTGCTATGAGTATTAAAAAAACTTCAGAAGAGATGCGTTCCAGTACTATGCGTGAGGTTCTATTCTAATGGTAGTACTGGATTCCTCATTTCTTATAGATATTATTCAAAAAGACCCTGCTGCTATCGAAAAACTCAAAGAGCTTGAAAGTAATGATGAAATGATATGTACTACAGTTATTAGCATTCTTGAACTTTATAAAGGAGCATATCGCTCATCACAAGTAGAGAGAAACCTGCTTCAGGTTGAAGAAATAATTTCAAGCCTTATTCACTTACAAATTGATTCTGGTGTTCAGGAAATCTTTGGAAAACTCTCAGCATCTCTTCTGAAAAATGGTAATAGAATCGGAGATTTTGATGAAGTGATTGCAGCGATATGTCTTGCTCATAATCAAAATATTCTTACAAAGGATTCTCATTTTAATAAAATACCTGATTTGTCAGTACTGTCATATTAATATAATAAAATTTTTTTAATCGGTTTTGTCGTTTTAATATCTCCGAAGGTCATGATCGAAGAACAATACACCGATAAAGATTTTTTGTTTATCCAGGAAGTATTACGGGCGTGATAGCCATTGCCTGATACAAACGAATTTTCTCTGTTCTTTCAGAAATTGCATGATAAATTACTATCCTTGACTGAAGAACTTCATCAACATGGACATTATAAAGATACTATTACTTGAAATGCCATTCGGTGATCATAATTGTCAACGGCGGCTACTTCCATCTGAAAACAGAAAATTATTGAATCGATAGACCAAATGAGCATAGAAAGCCGAATGAGTTTTAATTGACGAAGCAGAACCATTTACCACGAAGATCAAGGAGATTGACTGTTCCAAGGCAGAACAGGATCTAATTCATAAAACAAAGATTACTCCTGAAGAGGGGATTTAACGAAGATACAATTCTATATGAGATCAGTGAATTTATAAAAAACAATGGGCTCTGTTGCTTTTTCGAGTGATAGGCAAATTCACTTTAGAATTACCCCTATCCTGGGCATCCTCATTGAATAATGTCACAATAAAAACCAGAATAACCCTCTCATGGAGTGGTTGGTATCACGTGATTTTCAGACCGGAGCGGGAAGAATTTTCGTGACAACCCCGCCATCACCGTGATACCACCAATGACGTTCTGCTGCACCTGCCGGTGAGGATATTCAATGATACTCCTGAATCAGGATTTATTGCGATATATTTATTAAAACAAAGGTCATATTTTACGTGAGTAGTAAATAACAGGTTTCGGGCATGGGATTTCTGAGAATCCCTGTCCATTCACCCCGTGAACCATAACCAGGCAGATAAAAGTAACCTCATCATCATATGATCAGTATTATTGTTGGCACGAGGCCGGAGATTATCAAGATGTCCCCTATCATCCGGGAGTGTTTGATACGAAATATCGATTTTTCTCTTCTCCACACCGGCCAGCATTACTCATATGAGATGGACCGGATTTTTTTTGAGGAACTGAACCTCCCGGTGCCGGATCATCATCTGGATGTCGGGTCAGGGTCTCATGCCGACCAGACCGGGGCTATTATGAGCGGGATTGGACGGGTGTTTGAAGAGGAGCGGCCAGATGTGGTGTTGGTCCAGGGGGATACGAACACGGTTCTTGCCGGGAGTCTGGTTGCGGACCATGTGGCGGATTGGGGGAACCCGTTCGGCGCTGGAAAAGAAGGAAGCGAATACGTATTCATCTCGATGTGTAACAAACACCCGATTGGGCGTTATTTATCATGAGAATATTACAGATTACCCCCTATTATCTCCCCCATACAGGCGGTATCGAACGATATGTCTATAATTTGAGCAAATATCTCGTGAAAAATGGGCACCAGGTCGAGATCCATACCTCCAATATCCCGAAGGCACCGAATTATGAAGAGATAGATGGAATCGTCATCCGCCGATTTCAAAGTCTTTGTTCACCGCTCCGAAATCCAATCGTACCAAGATTTTTCTTTCCCTCTTTGAATGAACTACAGGATTTCGATCTCATCCACGCCCATATGATCTATAGTTCAGCGGCATTATATGCCATTAAACTGAAGAGACGTCTTGGCATACCATTGTTATTTACCCATCATGGATGTATGAGATTTGAGAATCTCCTTAGAGACTCTATCGTGAAGATGTATGACAGAGTGATGATTCCGGGTATTTTATCTGAAGCAGATGGTGTTATTGCTCTTTCAATGGAAGATTCGAAATTTCTTGGAGGATTCTGTGATATGAATAGGATTACAATTATTCCAAATGGGCTCGATATAGAATACATCAATCAAGTTTTATTGGCAAATAAACAACCTTTGATTGATAGTTTTGAATCCAAAAAAGTAATTTTATTTGTTGGTAGATTGGTGCCCCATAAAGGGGCGCAATATTTATTAAAATCAATAAAAATCTATTCAAAAGATATTAGGAAAAATAATACAATTTTGTTAATCGTTGGTAATGGACCCCAACAATTATACCTGAAACAATTTGTTAATGAAAATAAAATTGATGATCTCGTTTTTTTTACGGGTTTAATTACAGATAACAAAAAATTTGAATACTTTCAAAAAAGTCACATCTTTGTCCTTCCTTCTTTGTCTGAAGGTCTTCCAACGACAATCTTGGAAGCAATGTTTTTTGGCCTTCCTGTTATTGCCACAGATTTACCTGTTATAAGACAATATTTTTCGGATAATTTAATTATTATTCCAGAAAAAGATCCGGAAAGACTCGGAAAAGCTCTCTTATTGTTAATTCAAAATCAAAAATTATGTCAAAATCTATCGGTGAAAGCAAAAGAAAAAATTATTCATGAATTTACATGGCATAAAATAATTCAAAATTATCTTGAGTTTTATATGGATCGACATTCAAAACATATTTACTAATTGTATAAGATCAAATACTAAACTATCGTTAGGAAAGGAGTATGAATCATATAGATTTTCGGATTATCATAAAATTGTTATCCGATGATCAGATTGTTCTCGACTACTTCTGGAAAAGACGAGGACCCAGAATATGTTAGGTAAATGCCCCTACCATCTTGACCTTGGAAACCTAAATTCTATCTATTAATATTTTCGAGGGTTAAAAAAAATATAAAATGAAAATCATTTTTGTATCAACTGGGATCTCAAAAAATGAAGATTATATCAATGGGTACCTTGGAGGTATAGAAAAACAAATATTAGGGATATCTAAAGAATTATCTGAATTAGGACATGATGTTTTTATTATTCGAAAATTTAATTGCCCCTTAAAGAGTGAGGCATTTAATAAAATTACATTAATTAATGTTCATTCTCTAATCAATTTTGATGATGATTTAAGATCCTCCCTAATTAGCGCTTTTTTTTCTAGATTATTATTTTCTAAAAAAGCAAGTGAAAAAATAGATGAAATAAAACCTGATATAATTTTTGTATCAGAAAAAATATCAGCATACTTTATATCAAAATTAACTTATTGGAAGATATTTGTCGTTCATATGCCTCCATATGAATTGATTAAACAAAATTTTTCTATTAATATTATTGAAAGATTCGTTTATTATTTTCTGGAAAGATTTGAAAGTTCTTTCTTAAAACGATTTAATGGAATAATTTCTCTTAATTCATCATTAAATCAATATTTTTTAAACAAAGGATATAATTCAATTTTTATTCCGAATGGCATAAATATTGAAGAATATAATCCAGAAAGTGATAATCACTATATTCTATATGGAGGAAGATTAATTCCTGAAAAAGGCATTCTATATCTATTACAAGCATATTATGAACTGAAAAAAAATAATCTGATTAATTTAAAATTATTCATTGTTGGTTCTGGTCCTTTTGAACATATTTTAAGAAAATATGTAAATTTTCATGGTTTGAATGATTTGGTTGAATTCACTCCATGGTTAAATAATTTTGAATTTAAAAGAAAAATTGAAAAATGTACTATTTTCGTTTTACCTTCATTGTTTGAATGTATGCCTGTTTCAATATTAGAAGCAATGGCATGTGCAAAACCAGTAATTGCGAGTGACATTCCAGGACCCCAAGATGTCATTTGTCATGGTATTAATGGATATCTCTTTGAAAAAGGAAATATACATGATTTAAAGAAATTTTTATTATTATTAGATAACGATAACTTAAGAAAAAATATTGGAAAGAATGCTCGATTCACTATTGAAAAAAAATATGCATTTCAATTAATCGCTAAGGAATATTCAAATTATTTAAACCATTTAAATTTATTAAAGGATGACAATTTATAATATATCGTCAAATATTAGAGAATTTAAGGTCCTTATAATAGGAAATCCGCATAGTAATGAAGTGGTAAGATCATTTTTAACAAAATTCATTCAAAATATTTCGTGTTTTTTTGATAAAATAATTATAATTGCAGGCGACAAAATTCTAGAGGAAAATAAAAAGATTGTTAATTATTCCATTAATTATTATACCTCATCATCGTTATTTGGTAGATTTATCAATGTATTAATGAGTCAAATAAGTTATATTAAGTTTATTTCATTGCAAAACGACTATATATTAGCCATTATTTTTCCCCAATTATTCATACTACCAATACTTTATCTGAAATTTAGAGGGAAAAAAATTATATTATACATGGGAGGTCGGGCATCAAAAAGTTCTAGTATTTTTTTTGAAAAAATTTTTTTATATATTTTTGAAACGATTAATTTATTTCTTGCAAATTATATTATTGTTGAGTCTTTTTCTGCCATTGAATTTTTAAATCTTAATTATTATAAAGAAAAAATAAAGATAATACCTCAAGGTGTGGATATTTATCAATTTAATATTCGTAAAAAGATAGAAATTCGAAATAATCTAATTGGATATATTGGTAGATTTAGCAATGAAAAAGGCATTATGGAATTTATTTATTCATTACCTATTTTATTTCAAAATCAAAAAATTGATATTAATATATTAATAATTGGAAATGGAAATAAAATAGATGAAATAATTAATTATATTAATAATAATTCAATAGAGAATAAAATTAAAATATTGGATTGGATTCCTAATTCTTGTATTAGTTATTACCTCAATAACTTAAAATTACTTATTTTACCTTCATATAGTGAAGGATTACCTAATATTGTGCTTGAGGCGATGGCCTGTGGCACACCTGTGCTTGCAACGCCTGTAGGTGCGATTCCAGATGTAATCAGAGATGGAGAGACAGGTTTTATCATGGAAGACAATAAACCGGAGACCATCGCGAGGCATGTGCAGAGAGCCCTAAACTCACCCGATTTGGAGGCGATTGCGGAGAGGGGCAGGAAATACATGGAGCAGGACTTCACATTTGAGAAAGCGGTGGAGCGGTGGGGAGAGATTTTTAAGGAGAACCAATAACCATGTTCCTCCAAAAAAAAAATCACTGTGAACGTTTCTTAAAAATAATTCTGGTCTTCCTTTTTCTTCTAATAACTATTGCTTTAATCACTACTTGGAATACACCAGCTACAAGTTATGAGTCCTCTATCTACCACTCAACACCACTATTACTTTGGGTTAGTGTCGTTACTTCGGAGATGATAGGTGCCGGTCTTGTGGTTTTTTCCGTCGACAAAAATGAATTAAAGGAGCGATATCTATGGAAGGTAGGTCTGCTCCTTATCGTATTGAGTTATCTTATTTGTTTAAGCCTGTTTATCATCCGTGGGTACTATATGTGGTGTATGACTGGAGATCCTGCCAGTCATATTGGTTGGATAAAAGAGACGCTCAATACAGGTCAGGTTCCATCTTCGATAATATATCCTATAACCCATATATATATATCAGATATTATCCTATTCACTGGGCTCGATCTAATCTTTCTGCATAAGATAGTTCCATGGATTTTTGGATTGCTTTGTGTGTTATTCATGTATATCCTCACAAGGTATATCACTTCAAATCGCATCGCCCCAGTATTAGCGGTGATCATTAGTTGCTCGTTCCTTTTTGGTTGGTACTTAAACTTGACCCCTAATGCCCTTTCAAATATGTTTTTTCCACTTGTACTACTACTAATATTTAAAAGTATTAGAAAAAATGACTTCAGATGGGGAATTCTTCTTTTGATGATGATTCTATTGTACCCTGTTTTCCATATACTCCCAGCAATATTTATTGGATTGGTATTCCTGACCCTATGTATACCCAGAAATTTATCGAAATTACGGAATATCATGCTAAAAAGACAGATATTTTTCTGGAAGAAATGGAAAAGGGTAAATTTTAGATTGGTGATCCCATTTATAATTTTAATTATCTGGTTAATTTTATGGATCTCAATGTTTAGTGAGTGGAAGTACACGATAAGGAGTATATACAACGCAATCAGTATCGAGGGAAGTCCTTCAAAGGGATTATATCTTATGGACCAAATTACATACGCGAGTGGTTATGGGTATAATATCTTTGAAATTATTTTTAAGCAATTAGGAGCTCCTTTCATAGTTTTCATTCTCGCAATTCTTGCGTTCCCACTATTATGGAAAAAATTTTTCAACGAACAGAAAGATGGAGCCCTCTTTTCACTTTATGGTCCTCTAGGGTTTCTGTGCATGTTCATCCCAGCACTATATTTTTTTAATCTGGGTTTTGGTCCGCTGAGATTGTTATTCTATGTAACTATGATCGGAGTAATTTTATCGGGATATTTTCTCTCATATTTTCTGATTCAAAGCCAAAATAATAATAAGACCCAGTTAAGGCCATGGCCGTCGAAAATTATCGTAATTGCACTTCTCTTATGCCTTTTTCTAGGAGGCATGCTTAATCTCTATCCATCTCCATATAATTTGACAATAAACTATCAGACAACTAGAACCGAGGTCGTAGGTATGGAGTTCTTTTTTCAAAACAGAGAAATAAACATCCCACTTACCGGTATCTTTGCCGCACCAGGGAGGTTTGCGGATATACTTCTTACCCCAAATGAAAAATTGCTTCAGAAACTTCCTAGGTATCTTGAAGATAATAAAGTTCCTTGGCACTTTGGGTATGATAGATATACATCGTTGGCCCAATCATTTGACAGAGACACGAACCTCATCATCACCCTGCGAGAAAAAAAAACCTATATAGATTATTTCCCAGAAATTGCAAAATACCGGTTTTATAATGAGGATTTTATTCGCCTTACCATTGATGATGGGATCAATCTATTGTATTCAAATGGCGGTTTTACTTTATGGAGTATTTCTGGAAATAAATGGAATGCATTATGAAAAACATTCTCATAATTTCTTATTATTTTCCTCCTATGTCTGAAATAGGGGGGATACGTCTCTATGGACTCGCAAAATACTTACAAGAATTTGGATGGACCCCGATTGTCCTAACCACAAAGCTTCCAGGTAAACTGGATTCATCTTTCAAAATCATTCAGGTACCTTCGATTGATGTCGTGGCATTATTAAAGAAGTGCTTTAAACTTAATCCCGATAAATCATTAAATGCCCAATTTAATTTACACCCGGAAAAGAACAAATCTTCAATCGTTGATCTCTTTTCATTTATTCCCAATGAAATAATTACCTATCCAGATAATTATATCGGTTGGTCTAACTTCGCGATTGCAGCGGGATCTGAAATTATCCAGTCTGAAAACATAGATGCGATTTTAAGTTCATCATTACCAATAACAACCCATCTAATTGCAAAGGATCTTTCAGAGAAATACCATATCCCCTGGATTGCTGATTTCAGAGATCTCTGGACACAAAATCATTATTATCACCATTCTCAAATCAGAAAATTTTTTGAGACTCACCTTGAAGTGAAAACGATAAAAAGGGTATCTGCAATTACAACCGTATCAGAACCTCTTGCCCAAAAATTATCAGAATTACATAAAAATAAAATGATTTATTCTATTCCAAACGGTTTTGATCCGGAACAAATTAATCAAAATACTTATCATTCTTATAAATTTAGTATTTCATACACAGGTTATTTATATGAAGGAAAACGAGACCCTGAGCCATTATTTAGATTAATTAAAAAATTATTTGATGAAAAATCGATAGAACCTGAATTAATTCAGTTAAGCTTCTATGGTCGAAATGAGAATTGGTTAAAAAACGATGTAAAAAAATATAACCTAGATGGTATTGTACATATTCATAATCCAATATCAAGAGAAGAATCTATAAAGAGACAACGTGAATCTCAAATCCTCCTCCTTCTTACGTGGAACGACCCATCAGAAAGGGGTGTCTACACCGGTAAACTCTTCGATTATCTCGCCGCCCGCCGCCCAATCCTCTCCCTCGGCTACACAGATGGAGGCGTTGTGAAAGAACTGCTGGACCAGACAAAGGCAGGAGTCCACTGCGCAACAGAGGAGGAACTCCGCGATTACCTTCTCCAGGCATACCATGAATACAAGGAACTGGGAGCGGTCCAGTATCACGGAATCGAGGAGGAGATCATGAAGTACAGCCACGTAGAGATGGCGAGGAAGTTCGCGGAGGTGCTGGAAATGGTTGTGAGGGAGAAATAATAGATAATGCTATTGTATACAATAAGGCAAATATTGTTAGAAAATTAAATCATCAATTAAATAAGTACTAATATAATCATTTTTTTATCAATGCCAAAAGACAATAAAAAAAATATCTCACCCTTCTCAATTGATGTCCTCAAGTTGGTCACCGGGACAACGATTGCTCAGGCAATTGGAATTCTCGCCTCACCTATCCTGACCCGCCTCTACGGGCCTGAAGCATTTGGCCTATTTGCAATATTCACCTCAATTACCTCAATTATCGGTGTCATTGCATGCATGCGATACGAACTAGCAATTATGCTCCCAGAAAGGGACGAAGATGCAATAAATATCCTTGGCCTGTGTATGCTGATGGTAGTGGTAATAACGGTTTTCACGACTGTCATCATCTTTTTTGGAGGGGGTTTAATCACTAATCTCCTTCAGGCATCCGGGCTTAAAACTTATCTCTGGTTAGTCCCGCCCTTCGTCTTTATAAGTGGTATATTCCTTGCATTGAACTACTGGAACTCACGAACAAGACAGTTCGGAAGACTTTCTGTTGCACGCATAACAAATTCTTTTGGTACCACTACTGTTCAGCTTGGAGCTGGATTATCAGGATTTACATCTGGAGGAAGCTTGATTGGAGCAGGTCTGGTAGGCATGCTCGTCTCGACTGGAGTGCTAGGGTTACAAATATGGAGGGACGACGATGTTAAATTCAAGAAGAGTGTTAAATGGCGGGGCATCATTAAAGTGATGAAAAGATACAAAAAATTCCCATTAATCGACAGCATATCAGCGTTGCTGAATACTATCTCCTGGCAACTGCCGGTTATATTGCTTTCGGCATTTTTTTCGCCGGTTATTGTTGGGTTTTATGCACTTGGGATGAGGGTACTTCAATTACCAATGAGTTTTATAGGAGGTGCATTGGCTCAGGTCTTTTTTCAGAGAGCATCAGAGGCGAAAAGGAACAACCAATTATCTATGCTTGTCGAAGATGTTTTCAGGGTACTTATCTCGATAGGATTATTTCCAATACTAATATTGACATTGATTGGGGGCGATATATTTACAGTGCTATTTGGTCGAATCTGGGAAGAAGCTGGTATCTATACTCAGATTTTAGGCATCTATATGTTTGTATGGTTCATATCCTCTCCTTTAAGCACAATATATATTGTTCTTGAAAAACAGGATTTCGGCTTAAAATACAATTTTGCAAATTTTATTACGAGGCTGGTTTCTCTTGTTATAGGAGGAATGATGGAAAGTATCCATATCGCATTGATTCTCTTTGCATTATCGGGTTTATTTGTCTATGGTTATCTCTGTACATCATTGATAAAATATTCTAATGTATCTTTATTAAAATCAGGAAAAGTTATTTTCTCTAATTTTCTTTTTTTTGTACCGATTGGTATTATTCTATTAATATTAAAATTTTTAATAATTTCTTCAATAATTTTGGTTTTTATCGCTATAATTGCATTATTTATTTATTATTTGTTTTTAATAAAAAATGATAAAAATATGCGAATTTTATTGGACCAATTTAGATTTTAATATTAGCTCACCGTTCGCGGATTTTAATGCAATTTCCTAAATTTATCCCAATTGAGAGGCTGTTGCATAACTCTAAACCGATAGTACAATGAGGCAAAAACCATAAATTTCATTGCCAATTAACCTTCCAACCGAATGGAAATTGTGCTCTTGAGGAAATGACATTTTAGTTGTGCAACAACCTCTTGAGTGTAAAAATTTTTATCCCATTTACATTTCGTACCATCTGCTAAAAGCACTTCTTTCCAATCATACCACCCACAAACCATAGCCTGTTATGCATCTATGCACACCTATGCACCGGTTATGCATTGTACAATGCATAGATATACTCACCATAAATCTCTTATTTAAGTCAAATAAGCAGAATCCTTACACCTATGATCCAGCTATGCATTTTTTGTACATGCATAAGAAGAGAGAGGAGAGATCTCTAGCTCGCTCCATATTTGCACCACCCAAATTGTGCATAGGTGAACACAGATCTGCCAGTATGGGGTTTTTATTGGAAACGGACTCTTGTAGACCTTTCATATCTATGCATCCCTGAGTGCATAACCAGTGCATACGTGTGCATAGCATGCATAGCACATGTGATATTCCTATCATAATCGAGATGAAGGAGATCATGAAGCACTCCACCACCCCTCACATGATACTATCGCATGAGTGGTGATCACTCGTAGTATATAGGATGAGTAAGGTAGTATACTTTTACATCATCAGCCTGGCATTCTCCCAAATCTATCAGAACCATTAATTCATTCACCAGACAAACCCGCAGGACTCAGTTCGGCATTATACAGGAAAACCAGAGCTATCACAGACCGGTATAAAAGCCGGTCTCTTCACGGATACAGATGAACGTTTTATCATTCCATAGGGTGTGAATGAACGGTTTCTGTCCCTGTAATCGCAATGTGAAGGCTTGGTTTCCCATACGGGAGAGCCAGGTCTCTACCCCCCAATCACTTCTGTAATCTTCCCCGATGCACCACTCCCAAACAAGTCCGGATGCCCACCGGAAGGCAGAAACTCTCTTACCATCGCTCCAATCTTCTCCCTATCAGCCCCAACCAATACATTCCACCCTGCCTCTACTGTCTCCACCCACTCGGTATTCTCACGCAAAGTAATACACGGGACCGAGAGCAGGTACGCCTCTTTCTGAACTCCACCTGAATCGGTCAGGATCTTCCCGGCTGAACCCATTGCCGCAAGCATATCAAGGTATCCAAGAGGATCACAGGGTATGATATTCCCCGGCATTCGGTCCCACAATCCAAAAGATATGAGATACTTTTTCGTCCGGGGATGAACCGGGAATATGGTCGGCAAACCACAATCACCAATGGCCCCGATAATATGTTCCATGTGATCAGGGTTATCAGTATTTGACGGACGGTGAACAGTCAGGATCAGATACTTGCCGGGAGTGAGCGAATACTTTTCCAGAATCTTTGATCGTTCCCTTGCGATCTCCTTATTATATTCAAGAGCATCTACCATCACATCGCCGGTCAGGAACACCCCCTTTGTTATCCCTTCGCTTCGAAGATTATCCACTGCAGTCTGGGTGGGACAGAAGAGCAGGTCAGACAGATGATCGACCAGGACCCGGTTGATCTCTTCCGGCATTGTCCTATCAAAACTTCGAAGCCCTGCCTCCACGTGGGCAACCGGAATATGGAGTTTTGCCGCAGCCAGCCCTCCGGCAAGGGTCGAGTTGGTATCACCATACACGAGGACAAGATCCGGCTGCTCCTTGATCAGGACCTCTTCGATCTTCGCGAGACATTCCCCGGTCTGCTTCCCATGTGGTCCTGATCCAACCCCGAGATGATAATCAGGTTTTGGGATCTCAAGTTCCTCGAAGAAGACGTCAGACATCTCCGGGTCGTAATGCTGACCGGTATGGATCAAAACTTCCTGGTGGTTTTTTCGAAGCTCCCTGGATACCGGGGCACATTTGATGAACTGGGGTCTGGCACCGACGATTGATATGATCTTCATGAATTGATTTGGAATACTTTTCTGGATTATTCAGATTAACGGTAAGGTAAATGGATATTCACTAATAATTAAAACCTTCATTTTCTTGTCGAATAGGATTGAAAACGGTAAATTGACATTCTTCTGCAACACATGACAGTATAGAGTCACAACAAACAAAGATCCAATCTTCACTTGAAATTAATGAAAATGCTGCCAGATGAAGTGAATCAAGGGTTCGAAGGCCAAATTTATCTCCATACGAAAATATGAGGTTTTGGGCTTCTTTAATCACCAGGGGTGTTATTGGCTCAATACAATAATGAGATATTTCTTTTTCAAATCCTGATATGGCTATATTTAATGATTTTTTTGACAACTCATGATTACGATATCGTCGAAATATTGCACTAAAGTATTCAATTTGCGCAATATCCAGTATATAGAGATTATTTTGTGCATTTAAAATTAATTCACGAGTTCTCTCTGACCCTTCCTCATTATGGAAGATTTTTACGAGGGCAGAGGTGTCAAAAACAGATTCACACTCGGTCATCTCTAGCCAGGATAATGTCATCTGACAGGTTTCCCGTAAGGCTACTCAGAGCAGAACAGACTTCTTCAAATGCATGTTCCCTTTTTTTATTACTTGGTTTCGGGCGAATTGCTTTAATCGCATGAATATACTGATACACAGACAGATATTCTGAAACTGACATGTCTTTAATTTCATCCAAAACCAGATCCTTAACCTTCATGATGGCTCCCTCTTGATAATTTATTTTAATTATCTTATTCACAGATAATATGATTCTTATAGGTAAATCTGTCACTATCTGGGGGTAATATTTATTTCATTCTCTCTTTCTGCTAATGCACAGATGAGAAAATCGATGGTTGAACCAAGGGTTCCTGCAGATGGACAAATGTTATAGAACTCTGCTGCTTTCTTGGTGTTACATCCACCAATTACCAGGGCTTCGGAGATGAGATTATCGTCGACTGCAAGGTTTGTTGCCATCCGCACACCTTTTCACACAATGGATTACATATCATATGTGTAAACGTATAAAATAAAGGTAATTTCCAGATGAGTGATTTAATTTCTTGTATCTTTCAACTTTCTTACAATAATCATGAACAGAGAACAACCGCGATACAATGCCCGCCTACAAGTCCGGGCCGGTACGGGTGAAAGTTCCATTTTGTCCCGGCAGCCTCTAGGACCGCCGTCGTATCAAGACCCATGCGGGAGAATATCAGGGATAACTCGTTGACAAGAGCAATGTTCAGGTCACGCTGGATATTCTCGATGACCTTGGCCGCTTCAGCGGTCCTGATATCAGGAGCACGGTACACTGTCGTCACCAATCCGTATACCTGGCAGTTCGTATCTGTAGTCTTTTCATCCATGCCGGATACGATCTTTGTCGTTCGCTCCAGAGTATGCTCATCGTCATTCGGGTTGATCCGCTCCGGGGAGTACCCGACAAAGAAATCCTTTCCGCAGACCATCCATATCATTGATGAAAAATGAGATAAATTTGATATAAATTCATGCCTAACACGTAATAATATGACTTTAAAATTTAAAGTTGAATTAATCCAAGAGCCTGATGGGGGCTATATCGCTCATGTCCCTGCTCTACCTGGATGTCATACGCAGGGTGACTCATTTGATGAAGTAATTGAAAATGTCAAAGATGCAATTCAGTTATATATGGATGTATTATCTGAGGAATCAACCATATCACCCACCAATAGCCAATCTCAAATTGTAGAAGTATCTATATGACACGTCTACCAGTGATTTCTGGATTCGAAATGGTAAAAATTCTAACCCGATTTGGATGGACCCCGGTAAGACAAACCGGTAGTCATTGCATCATGAAAAAACAGGGTTCAATCTTCAGAATTGTTATCCCCCAGCATAGGGAATTACGCCCGGGTATCATTCATCAGATCATGAAAGAAGCAGATTTGAGCATTGAGCAAATAACAAAATATCTATAATCTTTGTTTTCCCTCCATATTTGAGTTGAGATATTTTTGGTTTATGCAGATTAATTCAAAATTTCCCATACCAAATCCCTCTCCCTTCCGCTTCTCCCTGGCCCACAATCCATTATATCCACAAGCACCGGATGGTCATTCATCAGACCACGAATCTCACTGACCCCATCTCCCGGAATTGTCGGTGACCCACCGCCATTATCACCGCATCCATCTTCAGGTCCAGCCCGGGTAACCCTTTCACCCCGAACTGCTCAATCATCTCATCGGAAAGCAGAGGGTTATACCCATACTCTTCAATCGTATACACTATCAATTCCCTCCCTGACGATCTCAAAGACCGGCGACTCCCGAATGTTAGGCACATCCTCCTTGTAGATGCCCCATAATCAGGACATTCGACCCCCGGATCACCTTTCCGACATCATTCAGGCCCATGATAGCCATCCGTGCCACATGACCCGCCATCGAGTCATTAATCGACCGGCCAGAGTCGAGTTGGTATCACCATACACTAGGACAAGAACCGGCTGCTCCTTGATCAGGACTTCTTCGATCTTCGCGAGGCATTCACCGGTCTGCTTCCCATGTGGTCATGAACCAACCCCGAGATGGTAATCTGGTTTTGGTATCTCAAGTTCCTCGAAGAAGATGTCAGACATCTCCGGGTCATAATGCTGTCCGGTATGGACTAATACCTCCCGGTGGTTTTTTCGAAGCTCCCTGGATACCGGGGCACATTTAATAAACTCTGGCCTGGCACCGACGATTGATATGATTTTCATGGAAAAAGTAACTCTTTTTTGGATGTTAAACTGCGAATTTATTTTTTTTGGTGAAAAAAGAGTGATATCAAGATGTTTTGCATAATGAAAGAAGTCATTATCTGTCGTAAAAATGGGTGCATTCTCTCTTTCTGCTAGTGCACAGATGAGAAAATCGATGTGTGACCCCTGGATCCCTGCAGAACGACAAATATTATAGCACTCTGCTGCCTTCTCATAATCAGAGCTTATAAGAGGAAGATCTCGAAAAGCCTGGAGTTTTTCTTTCAATTCTTCGAATTGTTTATTTGAAGAGATTCCAGATAATAATTCCTGTCTGATTGGTCCAATCATCAGTATTCGGGTTTCATCTATTAGTTCAATCAATGAATGAACGAGATTTGCTTCTTCTGGCGTTCTAACACCAGACCTTCTCAGGGCTAATGACCAGACAGATGTATCTACAAGAATTTTCACGTTCTAGACCTATTTTTCTTATAATCATAATCTGAATCATAATCAATTGTTCCGAACAATGATGTAATCTGGATCTGTTTTCTTCTTTGGATGTATTCTATGAGAGCTTCAGTAACTGCTGCTTTTTTAGTTTTACATCCACCAATTTCCAAGGCTTCGGAGATGAGATTATCGTCGACTGCAAGGTTTGTTGCCATCCACACACCTTTTCACATAATGGATTACACATTTTATATGTAAAGGTATTAAATAAAGGTAATTACCCGATGAGTGATTTAATTTCTTGTATCTTTCAACTGCCCTATTCATGAACAGAGATCCACCAGGATGCAATGCCCGCCGACAAGACCTGGCCGGTACGGGTGAAAGTTCCATTTTGTCCCGGCAGCCTCTAGGACCGCCGTCGTATCAAGACCCATGCGGGAGAATATCAGGGATAACTCGTTGACAAGAGCAATGTTCAGGTCACGCTGGATATTCTCGATGACCTTGGCCGCTTCAGCGGTCCTGATATCAGGAGCACGGTACACTGTCGTCACCAATCCGTATACCTGGCAGTTCGTATCTGTAGTCTTTTCATCCATGCCGGATACGATCTTTGTCGTTCGCTCCAGAGTATGCTCATCGTCATTCGGGTTGATCCGCTCCGGGGAGTACTCGACAAAGAAATCCTTTCCGCATTTCTTCCCGAACTCCTGCTCAAGGATTGGCACGACGACCTCTTCAGTCACACCAGGATAGACCGTGGACTCCATAACAACGATTGCTCCCTCTTTCAGGTTCTGCTCCACCGTTCGTGCAGCACCCATGACCGGGCCAAGATCCGGATCTTTCGCTTTCATCACCGACGTCGGGACACAGATCATGATGATATCCGCCTCCCGGATTGCCTTCGGTTCAGTCGTGGCCAGATTATTCGAGCCTGATGCCGTGAGCAGCTCAGTCTTCCTCCGGTCGATGTCAAAGCCCATGGTCGGAAGGTGCTCTGCAAAGGCTCAAGCCAGGGGAGTTCCGATATAGCCAAGACCGACAACGCAGATGGTGAATGGGGTGAGTGGTTTTTTATTTTTATCTGAATGTTCGAAATAGTTTGTCATAAAAATTTTCTCTGGTTTTTACCAGTAGAATCTCAATCTCCCTTGAAGACTCATTAATCTGATATGCTATCCGATATTGTGTTGAATTAAATGTGAAATGGTATGATCTGATACCTTTGAGAGGTTCAGACAGTTCCTCATAGATATATGGATTACGAGCAATGTGAAGAGCTTCCGATTTAATCTTTTCCCTTAACTTTTCTGGAAATTTCTTATAATTTTTCAATGCCGAAGGAGCCATCGAGATACCATAGGGCTCCATTTCACCACTGATCAATAGGAATTCCTTTTTGTTGAGAATATTCCTTTGAAGACTGCTGGATGATCTCAAATGAATCATTATCAAGGAGAATTTCCAAAGTCTCAATCTCCTTTTCATCAAGTGATTTGATTATATGAGCAAGACGATTCAAATTAATGAGATTGAAATCTGTCTGTTGTTCAGAAATAATAGTCATGTTTAAATTAAGATTTAGAAATGCATAGTATTTTTTACTTTGTATCCAATTAGGATCTGTCGTAACCTGCACCTTTAACCTTTTTTCAAAAAACTTTAGTAATACTCGTCTCCTTTTCCCTGAAAAGGAAGTGAATTTCAGGGAAAAATCAGACATATCAATAACATGAAATTATCCGGAATATCACCAATAATATGACAATTCATCCGATTCAGCAATCTCCTCGATAACCTGAATATCATCAATTTGAAGGCAGCCATGGAACAAATCCCGAATTGGTTTATGTGGGTTTCTTGAGACTTCGACTTCTGTTCCATCTGAAAATCCGGTTATTCTATCACATATCAAATTATTTTGTGAAACTTCCGCTTTCACCATAATACTCTATTCCAATCTGAACAGATATCTTTTTTTCATGATACGAGGTACAGGTTTTTGTCATTGGGATCATTGCGATACCCATTGGTTTTATTTTGTGATTCTACTTTCATCTAAATTATTTTACATGAAAAATCAATTTTCATATCTCTCCTCTAGGGGTCTAGAGCGAGCCCGGTTAGGAGTATAATAAATATCATGAGACCCTTTTCCATGTCGTTTTAAGATATATCCCACTTTCATCACCTTACGGACCACCTCTTTTGATTGATACGGTGGTATTCGTGTCATACAGATACAGGAATTGGGACATGAATATCTAAAAGATACGTTGATTCCGGATCTGTTTCGAGGGCCTCTCTTCTGTTCTCTTCTAATTCAATGGAAATCAGGTTTCGTGCCACATCTTCAGCTATCTCAATAGTTTCATCAATATTATTACCTTGTGCAATTAATCCAGGGAGTACATCACTCGTTACAAGGTAATAGCCCTCAAGGCAGATATGTTATTGGGATTGGAATAATTATTGTTTTCACAAACTCACCGGTTCTAAATAATTTATTATCTTATGTATTGTAAGATGGTATCATAAGAGTAGTGCTCACCAAATATACCTCCTCTTCCAGTAGTCCTGTCAAAAATCAGAAGTCAGTCTCCAGATGGACAACCGGAATGTTGAATTTTACTACAGCCAGCCCTCCGGCCAGAGTCGAGTTGGTATCACCATACACTAGGACAAGAACCGGCTGCTCCTTGATCAGGACTTCTTCGATCTTCGCGAGGCATTCACCGGTCTGCTTCCCATGTGGTCCTGAACCAACCCCGAGGTGGTAATCAGGTTTTGGTATCTCAAGTTCCTCGAAGAGGATGTCAGACATCTCCGGGTCATAATGCTGTCCGGTATGGACTAATACCTCCCGGTGGTTTTTTCGAAGCTCCCTGGATACCGGGGCACATTTGATGAACTGGGGTCTGGCACCGACGATTGATATGATCTTCATGAATTGATTTGGAATACTTTTCTGGATTATTCAGATTAACGGTACGGTAAATGGATATTCACTCATGGTTAAAACCTATATTTCCTTGTTGTATTGGATTTAAAACGGTAAATTGACTTTTTTCTGCAACACATGACAGTATAGAGTCACAACAAACAAAGATCCAATCTTCACTTGAAATTAATGAAAATGCTGCCAGATGAATTGAATCAAGGGTTCGAAGGTCAGATTTTTCTCCATACGAAAATATGAGGTTTTGGGCTTCTTTAATCACCAGCGGTGTTGTCGGCTCAATATAATAATTAGAGATTTCTTTTTAAAATCCAGATATAGCGATATTCAACGATTTTTTTGACAACTCATGATTACGATATCGTCGAAATATTGCACTATAATATTCAATTTGCGCAATATCCAAAATATAGAGATTATTTTGTGCATTTAAAATTAATTCACGAGTTCTCTCTGACCCTTCCTCATTATGGAAGATCTTTACGAGGGCAGAGGGATCAAAAACAGATTTAATTCCGCTCTTCTCTAGCCTGGATGATATCATCTGACAGGTTTCACGGAAGGCTACTCAATGCAGAACAAGCATCTTAAAATGAATGTTCTCTCTATAGATTATTTAATTTCGGGCGAATTAATTTAATTGCATGAATATACTGATAGACAGACAGCTCTGCCGATGCTGACTAGTCTTTTATTTTTCCAAAATTAGATCCATAACTCCCAACCTTCATTGAATTTATTATATCACAGATGGGGATAGTTACCGTTGGAAAATTCTTCTAAGTGATGCGTACCAGAACCACCTTATATCATCCATATCTTAATAATGTATAAAAGGTAAAAGATGGTATGATGTCAATTCTGGCTGGTTTGAAATGGTCAATCGGAGTCCTCTCCATTATATGTTTGGGAATACTCTGTTTTGGAACGGTATCTGCCGTGATGGTATCAAGTCCTGATGTCGTGAAACCAGGTGAAGAGGTTTCAATTTTTATTGGTAACATTAAAGCAGGAGATCCTTTTAAAATTGATATTATCGGCAATATTAAAACTGAAGCTGGCTCATTCTTTTCTTTCAAATTGAATAACCTTAATTTGCCATTAGATATCACGAATCCAACACTTCGGATAAATATGAATGGATTAGTCCCTAATAGTATGTTGAATGTTTCAGTTAATCAACATAAATATAATGGAGCATTAGATACTGCAGATGCGACAGGATTGTATGACTATGAGATCGATAAACCTACTATGCCTGAAGGAAATTATGATATCGAAATTAATGGAACTGCAGCGAAAACTCAGATCCCAGTTACCTTCACAATTAGAGGGACAAATGTTGTCGCTGAACCGCTCGCAGAATCCACCTTTAGTATTACCGGTTTCTCAAATGGGGTTTTTGATGTAACATCTTATGTTGTTAACATGGAACCGGATAAATATGTAGAGAAGAAACAATTTACCGTTCAGGACCAGCTTATCGCTATAAAATAATAATTTGCCTTGATTTGGTTATAAAATAATTATTACCATTTTCATCCAAATCACCTTTTTTACACTCTTATTCATTGAGAGTAAAGTGACTACTTATGATTCAACATACTTTCATCAACCTTATACAGGTGAGAAAATTTCCTGATAAACAATATCAATCAGAAATTCCCTCTTTATCATATTCTATGGTTAATGACGAATTAGAAAGACTGAATTAATGCGCTATTAAGCAAAATTAAAGTAATTAAAGAACCCATCTGACACTCACAAAAAACCTCATGTCAATGGCCTTAACACAAGAGAAAAATACACTGAATGGAAGATCAAAATGAAATTTATATGCGAGGGAAGGGATTTGAACCCTTGGATTCCTTCGAAACCGGATCTTAAGTCCGGCCCATTTGGCCAGGCTTTGGTACCCTCGCGCCTTATTACATTGGAATACCAGATATTAGAATCTATCCCGTGACCCAGTCAGATGTACACCAATACCCAAATTCATACCTGAAAATCAGGTAATTGACGAACAGGTATACACAATTATTCCCACTTTCCAGAGAGAAACCAATAATTTGCGCACACCAGGATGATAACAAACACGAGAAAAATAACAAGAAGAAGCCATTCAGGCCTTATTTGCAGCCATTTCAACGTCTTCTTCTTTTATCGTTTTCCTACCTGCGTGCATGGCAAGCTTATTTGCTTCCTTTGCAAGGTATCCGATATAATTCTCCGCTTTCTCAACTAATACCGCCGCTGCATCGCTGCCGACACGCTCAGCCCCATTCGATTTCGCAATCCTGACAACTGCTGCAATTGGCAGATCTGTCATAACACTACCCCAAAAATAAGTTATCTGGGATCTATATAAAATTTATGACTCAATTGACGACAACTAGTCTCAATTTCCATAGTACAACAAATTGGTATAGGCCCATGATGCAAGAAAATTAATTTTATGTATGATTAGTAAGAACGAACATGCAATCCGGGAACCTTCCGAAAATGTAAATCACGAGTGATGATACAATAATTATTGGTAAGACAGATTGATGCAATCAATTCATCAAAATCTCCAATACAATCACCCTTTTTTAAGATTTGATGATAGTTCTCATGTCTCTCGAGTACCGTTGAATCAATATCTAATTAAATTAAGACCGAGATTAATTCTTCAACCTCCCTTTTATCTCTCTCAATATCTGATAATCAGAATACTCCCTTGAAAAGTTCCAGTTTAGTAATTAATGGTTATACAGATAATCTCATTATCTCTTTCGAGTTCCCTGAGAAGTGATATTGTATCTCTATCTTTCTGGATAAAATCAATAAGAAAGGAGGGATTGAGAATTACCATTAAAAATTAACCTCACGTAGGACACGTGATCTAATTTCTTCAAGATGCTTATTTTACATGAAAAACCCTATTGGGGAAATCCCTCAAGGTCCTTAATATTCCTGAGGATCAGGCATATTTAGAGTCTGGGACAAGCCCCTAGAAGAGATCCCGTTTCCCGAGAAAATATAATTTTATTGTTGATAGAAGGAGTGATTTTCCAAATCTTCGGGGTCTTGCAAGGAAGAACAGGCCTTTTGGATACCGGACGAGTTCATACACATCTCGCGTTTTATCGACATACAAAAATCCACCCTCAATCAGATCCTGGAATGTGTAGATACTAGTGCTCCTCGGTTTTATCTCTCCCTCTCTTATGATATATTGTGCTGAAAGCGGATAAACCCGGCTCTCTTACATCCTATTTACGGGATCTTCTCTGTTTCCTAGAATAATAGTGACGAAGAAAATATCAGGTCAGGAGTTTCTGGCAGATCTCTGGTTACCCGGTACGTATATATTTCCCGGGGGGGACGATTATCTCAAATTTTGCTCCCTCTCCTAATTTCCCGGTCTCCCGGATTTTCATTCCGGTAATACTCAAAATTTCCCTGACTAGAAATAATCCTAATCCGGTCCCTTTTCCATACCCCTTGGTAAAGATCTGTTCTTTCTCAGTATCTGGAATACCTGGGCCATTATCATATATCGAAATAATAAGACCTTCATCGGATTCATGACATTGCATACGAATACATGGCTTATCTGGACAATATTTAATAGAATTATCAACAATATTAAAAAACACCTTTTCAAGAAGTGGATCAGCATACACCAGAACTGAACTGCAATTATTGGTGCCTTCCCCAAATGCCACGGTACAGTTCATCGTTGCCGTCACATCAAGGAACGTCTGTAATACCGGTTTCCATACCGGCTTTCTAACGCCGATCTCCTGGTATTCCCGGGCAAGATCTATGAAGTTTTTTGTGTGTGTTTTATGGGGAGCGAATATGGTCTGCACTTCTCCGCCGGGGATGAGAAGATTGCAGATTTATTATGGGATATCGGGCTGATGCGGAACAGTGCCCGTGTGCTGACACTCATGATAAAAGATGTTGATCTGACCTCCCGTGAGATTGAGCGGGTGGTGGATCTTCGTCAGCCGGAAGTCAGTAGTGCAATAACTGATCTTATGAAAAAGAGATGGATCCACATCGTTCTCCAGATAACAGAGAATAAAGGGAGACCGATGAAGGTGTATCACATCGCCAAGACCCTTAATGAGATGCTTGATGAACTCAGGGATACCTTAATCGATTCATATGAGATGAAATTTCAGGATATCGAGCGGGTTCGTAATTTATTGCATCAAAAACAGGCATAAACGAAATTTTGAGCAAGTAAAAACTATGATGGAATACTATGTTTGAATCATTATCCCGCAGCATAACACTGACAAAGAAAGGTTTTGCAGTTATTCAGAAAGATAAGGAGATATTCCTCTTCCCGGTCCTTCCCGGAGTTGCATGCATTCTTTTTCTCTGAACAGTCATAACTGCTACGATTGGTCTGATTCTCTCCCTAATTGGGGATAATAACAACATTATCGGACAGATTATTATAAGTATGACCGGCTTTGTATGGAGTCTGCTGACATACTTCGTTAAATCAGTCATGATTTTAAGGGATCTGGGAATTGGGGCATCGATAAAAGAGTCAGCAGCACTCTTTCGAAGAACCTGCGAGGCAATCGTAGGTCCCGGGTCTATCTCACTCATCTTTGTGATCATTGGGATTATTGCACTGGCCCCGGTCTTCCTTGTCTCCCGGAGTGGGAACGGGGCGCTCATCCTGGCCGCGATTACTGAGTATATCCTCCTGATCGTGATTCTTACAATTATTGCATCCGCCCTTCAGGAAGTGCTTAATACTGCATTGTATATCTATGCGAAGACAGGTACTGTTCCATCGGCATTCAGCTCTTATCTTATCACCATTGTATTTATTCCAAAAAACAGCCGGATGAGTCCGGGAAATAACTATCCCTTTTTTATTGAATTAACCTGAATTCCCAGGTCATCGGTGATGTCTCTCCAAAGATGACCGCAATGGGGCAGAGGAGAGTCATGGTTTTTTTCAGGGTATCTGCTATGACAGCCTCATCACAAGCACATTTCAGGGAGATGAGATGATGTACCGTCTCGAAGGTAGCTGGGAGATCCTGTTTTCGTGTTGCAGTTGTTTCGATCAGGAGCTGTTCAGGTTTTATTCCCTTATCGCCAAGGTCCAGAAGAATCTTAATCCCAATACACCCGCCCAGGGATGCAAACAGGTAATCGATAGGATTCGGGATGGCACCTCCGCCTCCAAGATGGACATGGGCATCTATCGGAATGGTAAGTCCGGTGCTGGTATGGGCGGAAAAACTCATGTTACCAGTATGCCTGACGGTCATAGTCACCGGCTTAAACTCCATTCTGGCAGGATCCCAGGAGATATCATTACTCATGCATACAGGTTTTTTAAGCAGATAAAAAAAAGTTGGCACAGGAAATGACTATCCGGTATGATCAGATCTGTTCGACATCAGGCTCTTCCTCAACCGACCCGATAATCATCGCAAAGGATCGGGTTTCCGGATAACTCTCAAGGATCATCTTCAGAAGTACTGTAAGGGGGACTGCCACGACAACCCCTGCACCTCCAAGAAAATATCCCCAGAATATCATTGAGATAAATACAATCGCTGGAGAGAGCTCCATACCCCTGCCTGCCAGTTCAGGAAAGAGAACATTTTCAGAGAAGAGATTTACAATACTTGCAACAATTACAACCAAAAGCGCTGCATATGGGTTAATTTCTATAAGAGCCAGCACCGTCGGAGGAACAAGGGCGATAATAAACCCGATATAAGGGACAAAGTTCAGCACAAACATCAATAATCCCCAGAGCCAGGGGTCCTGCACCCCGATGATAAACAAGGCAATACCAAATCCCGCACCGGTAACAAAATTCACTTTTGTCCGGATTATGACATATTCAATAACGACAGAACCAAATTCAGTCATCCGGGTGGCAAGTTCCTGCCGGTACGAACCAAGGACGGTATTGATCTTCTGAGAGAATACCGTAGCCTCTAAAAGCAGGAACAAAGTTGTAAAGAGAACGATAAAAAGAGCGGATAACTGCCCGATAAAAGAGGTAACCATTTCAGGTGAGATGACACCAAGTGATCCGGTCATCTGACTTGCCGGAATGAGAGTAGACACCTTTATTCCAAATTTTGAAAGGATTGTATCAATCTCCCCCATATTGGACTGTATCCCTTCTTCTATCCGGGGTATATGTTCAATGAGAGGTGATATCGAAAGCACCACCATCGCTACAACCCCGATAAGACAACCGAGAAAGATGAAAAATGCCAGATATCCGGATATCCGTGGATCGAATCCCCGTTTTTGGAACCATAGCGAGACAACGGAGAAGATAACCGCAGCAAATACCGATAATAAAAACGGTCCTATAAAACCTCCGGCCATTTTCAACCCTGCGAGGATGATAAAACAGCAGGCGGTCAGGAAGATAATCCGATCGGTCTGAGGAAGATTTTCAAGAGAGACCATAGTATAGAGACGATCGGGAGCTGTATAGTTCTTTTCGTATGAAAAGGGTTATGAGCTGATAGGGAGATGTATTGATTTAGATAATCATCATCTGTTTTTTGCCTGGTGGGGTTGGGCATAACCGGATGTTCTTCTAACTGGTGAATTATGGGGGGACTCACATGGACGGTATCGCCATACTTGGATTGTTCTGTCTTATTTCAGCAGTAATCACGTATGGTCTTGGTATTTTTGTCTATGCCAAAAACCCTGATTCCAGAGTGAACCGCTTGTTTCTCATGGTGACCGCCGGTGCATCGTACTGGGCTGTCGGAGAATACCTGATTTGGAGTGTCAATAGTTATGAAAATGTCCTGTTCTGGCTGAAGGCGAGTTCCCTCTGGACCGTGGTCATCGTAATGTGTATTCATTTCATCCTCTGTTTTGCGGATCATCCGATGGCACGACGGGAAAATCGTGCATATCTTCTCATGCTCCTCTATATTCCCGCAATAATTCTTGCAGGGGTGAATTTTTTCACGGATCACATCTTTACCGTCGGATACTCACCAGATTTCAGGTATTATTACACACCCTCAATCGGGGATCCAATTTATTTCGCTGCTACAATCTATTTCCTTGCAGTTCTCTTCTGGGCGATATACATCGGATGGCAGGCACGAAGATCAGCCGGGAATGATACCTTAAAGCGGCAGTCAAGTTCTGTCAGTATCGGACTTCTTATTCTATTAGGATTCGGTTCGCAGTCTGTCGTCATTCTGCCACTTTTTGGAATTTTTGCACCTAATATGGTGTTTATCGGCATTGTTCTCTTTTCGGTGGCAATCACCTATGCAATCCTGAAATACGGACTGTTCATTTTAACCCCTGAAACTGTTGCAACAAATATCATTCAGACCATGCCGGACGGACTTCTCCTCACCGACATGGATGGGCGGGTAATTACCACCAACAATTCTGCAAAAAAACTTCTCACCGGTTCATTTCAGACGAATCCGGAAGTATTCACCGGACCTCCTCTGCCTGAACCGGTTTTTTCCAAAATTCGCGATGATATTGTCCGGAATGGAATGATCTCTGACTATGAACTAATTCCGGATTCTGACACTAAGAAAACCATGAGCATATCAGGATCACTGGTCACTGATCCGGACCGGGGACCAGCCGGACTAATTCTTATCATTCATGACATCACCGAACGGAAGAATGCAGAAAAAGCACTCACACTTGCAAATGAAAAGATATCCCTTCTGACACACCTGACCAGACATGATATCAGCAATCTTGTTATGGCCGTTTCAGGGTATCTGGAGATTTTGGAGAGTGAGGATGATGAGCAAAGGCGCAAGGAGATACTCTCTGTCTGTATCAACCTCGTGGAAAAAATTACCAGACATCTGCATTTTTCACGGGAATACCAGAGTATCGGACTTCATGAGCCCGTATGGCAGGATTGTGAACGGCTGATCATTCGGGCTGTTGAGGATATTCAGCATGACCAGGTTGAACTGACAATTGACCTCGTTCCAGCGGAGATTTTTGCTGATCCACTCTCGGTAAAAGTCATATACAATCTCTTAGAAAATGCCATGCGTCATGCCACGGGAATTTCCCGGATAGAGATTTATTCGCAGAAGATGGATGATGGATCATATGCACTTGTCATTGAAGATGATGGTCCTGGTATCAGACCGGATGAGAAAGAGCGCATCTTTAAGCAGGGATATGGAAAGAATACCGGCCTTGGTCTGACACTTGCACGGGAGATCCTGCTGGTTACGAATATTCAGATCTGTGAAAATGGTGAATTTGGAAAGGGAGCACGGTTTGAGATAAGTATTCCACCTGAATCATGGAGAATGAAAACTCGGGAATAAAATCATGAATCATACACCACTTTTTGTTGATTTTCAAAATATCACGGTTGCACACAATACGACGATCCTGTTACATGCACTCTCGGTTCAGATTCCTGACGGAGAACACGTTGCTATTCTCGGACCAAACGGCTCAGGAAAATCCACCTTTATCAGGACACTCATCAGGGAGCATTATCCAGTCTATTCAGAATCAGGCTCAGTATTTCGGATCTGGGGTCAGGAGACATGGGACGTCTTTACTCTTCGATCCCATTTCGGGTATGTATCCCAGGACCTCCAATATACATTTCACCGGAATATTTCCGGGAGAGAGGTGATTCTATCAGGCTTTTTTAGCAGTATCGGGCTCTTCTTTCATACCATCACACCAGAGATGGAAAACAAGGCAGATGAGATCCTCTCTTTTTTGGAAATTTCCCATCTGGCTGATCGATCATTTTCTGATATGTCAACCGGCGAGGCCAGGAGATTTCTTATCGGACGGGCACTGGTTCATGATCCACGGGTCCTCATCCTTGACGAACCTTCAAACAGTCTGGACCTTCATGCCCTGCACATGCTCCGCTCTACCATGAGAAAAGTTGCGGCACAGACTGTCATCATACTTGTCACTCATTCCCTTCCGGACATCATCCCGGAGATAAACCGGGTCATTTTGTTTAAAAACGGTGCCATCTACCAGGACGGACCGAAAGAAGAGGTACTGACAGATCGGTTTATCCGTGCTGTCTTTGATGTTCCGGTCAGGATCATTCATGATGACGGATACTACTATGCAACAGGATATTAACAGATTAATTGAATAATAATCCAATATTTGGATAAAAAAGGGAGACATTGATCTGATTAGAAGCGTCTTCTGTTAAAGCCGCCACTTGAGCCGCCAAACCCACCGCTCCGGTTTCCACCAAAGTCACGGCGTGGCTGCATTGGGCGTGCTTCATCGATACGCATAGTTCTTCCGTCAAATTCAGTATCGTTCAGGGCATCGAGTGCTGCCTGGGCTTCCTCTGAAGTTCCCATCTCGACAAATCCAAAACCTTTGTTCTCAATGATTTTGGCGCTGACAACCTCTCCATAGGATGAGAAAAGTTCGCTGAGCTGGCTTTCGTTTGTGGAGTAGGGCAGGTTGCCTACGTATAATTTCTTTCCTTCCATGATAGTCCCTTATGGGCTTTTGCATAACTGTTGGGCCGCAGTGATCAAAATCACATTGCGCCAGAGAATTACCAAGAATAGCAGTGAGATACCCTTTCGACCTGAACGAGAACTTACAAAAACTATTTCCAGAATTTACTCTTTCGTCTGCACATACAGGTTGCCGCATGAGCATATAAGGTTTGTCATCATACAGAAAAATTACCTTCGGATTTTGAGAGAAAAACATCATATTGCAGGTATTGTTCAAAAATGGGATGAAGTGAGATGTCACAAGTGCTTTCCTGCCTGAAAAAATTTCACATGCCCGCTCTCACGAAAATCAGTATCAGGATTCATCCTATCATTGATCAATCACTACCAAAAGACCGGACATGGTCCCAGGCATCATGATATTTTTTCCATGCACCTATATCATCATACATCCTGATATCAGTCCGATTAAACAAATCCCGGTCAGCTCCAACCGGGCATACCTTGATACATATTCCACATGGAGACCGGTACTCTCCATTCAGGGCAGCACTCCGGTCAGCACACGCCTTTTTATTTGTTTTAGATTCTGGGTAATCCTCCTCTTCCAGGGCATGGACCGGACAGGCACGGACACAGGCATTGCATCGGGTACAGAGGGATGATTCAATAAGAGCATCTGATTCAATCCGGGCACTGGTGAGAACCGTTCCAAACCTGACCCGTGGCCCCCATGCTCTGGTCAGAACCATATTATTTCTCCCAAAGGTGCCGAGACCTGCAAGCACAGCAGCATGACGATGTGAAAAGAACGCAGCCGGATTCTTCTGAAGTACCGTGATACTGCCATACCCGTCACGGGGGATTGAGACCGATGCATAACCCTGATCATTCAGAACAGTCGCTATCCGCCAGGTATATTGATCAAGGAGACTGTTTACGATCTTATACTCTTCACGATACCAGATGGATGGAGCAGTCTCAACCACAGGCAGATGCACGGGAAGGCCGATAACAACAGCGGTTCGTGCCTCCGGATAGATGGCATTCGGATAACATGATTCAGGAACCCACGGGAAAAAGAGGGGCTGCTCCCACCGGACCACATCGGCACATCCGACACATGAGATGCCCATATCTGTGCAGGTCCGGATGATGAAATCCCTGATTGTCATAACTGAAATATCCTTATCCCAGGGAAATAAAAGGAATGAATTGTCCCTACAGACCTATATGGCATGGCTTACCCTATACCCTGAAACGGGACATATCACGTGATATTTTATCTATCCTGATCGTTGCTTCCTGAATAGACTGGGCAATACAATCAAGTGAAACGGAGTTCTCTTCGGTTAATGCAGCAGTATTGCCCAGCTCATTGATGATAGTGTGGAATGACTCATTCATAGAAGTAATATGCTCCATCACCATCTCATATGCTGCCATCTGATCCTGGCTGGCTGAGTCGATAGAAACGATCCGCTTGGTAATTTCATCGATTGAAGATGCCAGCTCAGAAAAGATCTTCAATGTTTCATCGACTGCCCTGCTGCCATTATTGACGTCCTGTCGTGAGGTATCAATGGCACTTTTCATCTTTGCCGACCGTTCCTGGAGAAGAGAGATGATACCACTGATCTTCTCTGCAGATTTCTGTGATTCAAGTGCAAGTGCCTTCACTTCTCCGGCAACTACTGCAAACCCTTTTCCTGCATCACCTGCACGGGCGGCTTCGATTGCGGCATTGAGTGCAAGGAGATTTGTCTGATCAGCAATATCAGTAATGATACCAACAATATCACCGATCTTATCCATCTCCGAATTAATCTCATGAATGATTCTGCCGGTCTCATCATGCGACTTTACAATGGACTTCATACCGATATCTGCAAGAGTACTGCTTTCAGATCCCTTATGTGAGAGCTGCTGTGACTGATTGATAAGAACTGATGCCTCTGCGGTCTGACTTGCTATATCAGAACCGATGGAGGTCACAGAACTGACCGTATCCTGAATCTTTGTGATTCCGGATTTTGACAGATCAGCCTGTATACTGAGCTCATTTGTCCCCCGTGCAATCGCCTGGGATGCAGACGCAATCTCCTCTACACTAGCATTGGACTCTTCCATCTCGGTCATCAGGCCCTGTACCTCGTCAGAAAGAGCACCAATAAGGGACCCCATCTGGATACCAATGGTATCAAGCGCCGTCCTGAAATGAATAAAGTCTCCTGATACTGGAACACCAGGGTCAAACCGTGCAGAGAAATTCCCTGCTGAATACTCACGGGCAAGCGTCATTGCTTCAGTAACCGGCCGGACGACAGCATCAAGAGTATCATTCACCACTTCGATGACATGGCGGTACTCACCGGAGAAATGAGCTGGATCTCCACGAACATTGAGATCACCATTTGATGCCGCCTGTGCTATCCCGTTTATCTCTGCAAGGACCGCCTTTTGATCTTCTCCATCCCTGGTGATAGTATCCATTGTCTGCTGCAGGCGGGAAGCCATAGTATCAAAGGTTCTCCCAAGGATAGCAACCTCATCATGTCCATCAGGATTAATCCGGCAGGAAAGATCACCCTCTGCCAGGCGCCCGGCTGCATATGTGATCTCCTGTATCGGGCGACTGATGGATCGTGCAACAATATAAAGCAGCCCTACTCCACCAGCGGAGATCAGGATACCAAAGATTACCAGGATAATGGTAAGGGAGATTGCATTGGCAGTCAGGATGGATGACGGGACCAGGACCAGAACCTTCCATGGCAGGCCAGGATCACCAACCACGACATCTGACATCTTCCCGACATAGGGACCAAGTGTAAAGGTTGCATCAGACTCTCCGGTGATAATCTGCTGAATGGTCTCCTCTGATACTGAAAAAACAGGGGCGAGGGAAGTAAGCGGTTCACCAACCGTTCCGATATCCCCGGTTACTCCTGCTATCGTTCCATCATTACTCGCAATAAGGATGATACCTTCACCATTGTAGAGAAGGGTTTCATCTGCAATCTGGTCAATATCAGCAAGGGTGACATCGACACCAGTTATCCCAAGAAAAGTTCCCTGATAGAGGATTGGAACGATGGTTGATGCCATCAGGACCGGGACACTCTGTGATGGTTCAACATACGGATTGGTCAGGAGTTTCTGGTGTGTTTGTGCAGGAATGGTATAGTAATCCTGTGTATAATCAGTCTCTGTGTCTACAGAATCAGGCTCATATATCATCCGCTGCTCAACACCATCCTCCCGGTACCAGTACATATTCATCCTCCCTGTACTGGAAAACCCGTTCTTACCTGCATACCGGGAGTCAGCACGATCATACGCATTCTCTTCCCACATCGTGTAAACCCCATTATAGAGAGGATGGTTCTTCAATATTCCACCGATGATTGACTCAACTTCCTCTCTTGGCAGTGGTTTTCCAGTACTATATGGCCCAAGAAGCACTTCAGCCAAAGATTCGGTCGAGTGCATCGGTTCAAGTAATACTCCTTTTATTGCTTCAGCCTGTGCATCTGCAAGAATTTTAAGTTCATCTTCAGCTCCTGATACAGAGGTCTTATATGTAGAAAATGCTGCAAACAGAATAATAACACTGGCAACAACAAGAAGAGAGAGAGAACCTGCATAGAGTATTTTTTTATTGATTGAACTGACCGAAAAGAGAGAAACCATGTAAGATCATGTATGAACAAAGTAATAAAGGAAGAGGGTATGGAGAACATTTCACCTGCACCATGACAGATCCTATCATGGTTGTCGCCAAATGTGTACTATGGACAGCCGGGTACCTGGATCAGAGTTAGAACAACGGATGAAACGATTTAAAGCCCGAATGGAGGATCAAAAACCGGACTATAAATTGGTAGTAATTTTTGGAAATATCAACCTTTATTATTTTACCGGTACCATGCAGGACAGCATGCTTTGCATTCCACGGGACGGAGAACCAACCCTCTGGGTCAGGAAGAGTTATGAACGTGCGAAACATGAATCTGAATTCCCATATATTGAAAGAATGGGAAGTTTTCGTGACGCTGCCAGGGCATATACGGACGTTCCTGACACAGTACATCTTGAAACTGATATCGTTCCGCTCGCTCTTTACCAGCGGTTTTCAAAGTATTTTCCAATATCGCACGTTGAATCAGTGGATCGTGAACTCTCAATGGTCAGGGCTGTGAAGAGCCCATTTGAAATCTCCCTCATGGAAGAGTCAGGGAGAATTCATGCCCGGGTGCTGGAAGAAAGCGTTCCTGATATGCTGACTGAAGGGATGCGTGAGAGTGAATTCGCCACCAAACTGTATGGGCATCTGGTTAATGAAGGCCATCATGGGATTGCACGGTTTGGTATGTTTAACACCGAAATGCTTCTTGGTCAGATAGGTTTTGGAGAAAACTCTCTCTATCCGACATATTTTGACGGGCCTGGTGGATCTGTAGGATTATGCCCTGCCGTTCCCCTCCTTGGTGACCGGAAGAGGAGACTGAAAAAAGGAGACCTCGTCTTTGTTGACGTTGGATGTGGATTTGGCGGGTATCATACAGACAAAACTATGACCTATATGTTTGGTGCATCACTTCCTGATGACGTTATTGAGAAGCACAACCGGTGTGTGGATGTGCAGAACCATCTGGCTTCTCTCCTTGTCCCGGGTAATATCCCATCGCAGATATACCAGGATGTAATCGCAACGTTAGAGCCTGAATTTTTGGAGAATTTCATGGGATATAAAGACCGAAAGGTAAAATTCCTTGGCCACGGCGTCGGTCTGTTAATTGATGAGATACCGGTGATTGCTGAGGGTTTTCATGAGCCACTGGAAGAGAATATGGTATTTGCCCTTGAGCCAAAGAAAGGAATCCCAGGAGTTGGAATGGTAGGAATTGAGAACACCTTTGTGGTTTCAAAAGGGAGGGGGCGGTGCATTACGGGAACAAATCCCGGACTCATTCTGGTATGAGAGATCCTATCTGAATCTGATATGGTGGTACTTTTGAAGATACTGAAGTATTTTATCTGATTCAATCCATCTTCATCTGCTCCGGGCCTGCATATCCAAACATGGTGGCAAAGGCAATATGTACCACTAAATAACCGATAGAATAGAGAAACCCTATGGCCGACAGATTATGGTGATCATTGCGCGAGTTACAAATTCTCGTTTGCAGACCATATTATTCACTGACCTTCTCATTTTTTCTGACCACCAATAAATCGATAAATTGCAGATAGATTGAAATTTTATTCAAATATAATATGCAGGATAATGATCTACATATCTGTACGACAAATACATCATTATATCTGTTTCAATTCTACACGATTGATCATGCGATCAGCAATCTTTTGATTGTCGATCTGAATTCAGCCGGATATGATGATCATCGATCCGGCCGGATATGCCCCCACATGAACCAGATGGTGGAACAACAATGGCTGACAACTTTGATGTCAAACTTGACAACAAAACCTATATCCCAAACCCGTCCTACCAGGCAAACTCTGCTCTAGGTGACTACAAGAAAGCATATGCAGAGTTTTTATCAGACCCGGATGGATTCTGGGCAGGTAAAGCCAGGGAACTGGACTGGATAAAACCATGGGATAAGGTAAAAGAGTGGAACTGGCCGAATGCACGGTGGTTTTGTGGAGGAAAACTCAATATCTCCACAAACTGTCTGGACCGGCATGTAAAGAACGGAAGGAGAAATAAACTTGCCCTGATCTGGAAGGGTGAGCAGGGGAAAGAGGAGATCTACACATACCGTCAGCTCTACCGGGCTGTGATGCGGTTTGCCAATGCCCTGAAAAAACTCGGTGTTCAGAAAGGGGACCGGATATGTCTGTACATGCCCCTTGTCCCTGAGCATATCATCGCCATGCTTGCCTGTGCCCGGATTGGTGCAGTGCACTCCATCGTCTATGCCGGATTCGGAGCAGAGGCTCTCCATGCACGAATCAGGGATGCACAGGCAAAAATTGTCATAACTGCGGATGTCGGAGTCAGACGAGGTAAATTAATCCCACTGCGGAGTATCGTGGATGATGCGGTTAAGAACTCTCCCAGTGTTGAGAAGATTGTGGTACTGAGCAGGGAACGGTGTCCGGTGGAACTCTATTCAGAGATGGAAGTGGACTTTTACGCTATCCAGGAAGGAGTCAGTGATGAATGCCCGCCAGAGGAGATGGACAGTGAAGACCCGCTCTTTATCCTCTATACAAGCGGGACGACCGGCCAGCCAAAAGGAATTGTTCATACCACAGGAGGATATCTCGTCGGAGCTCATTACACCTGCAAATATATCTTTGATCTCAAAGAGAACGATGTCCACTGGTGTACTGCCGACCCGGGCTGGATCACCGGACACAGTTACATCGTCTATGGTCCGCTCTCTGTAGGAGCAACGGTGCTCATCACCGAGACCACCCCTGATTATCCTGACCCGGGAATCTGGTGGAGCCTTATTGAAGAGTTTGGTGTAACGGTCTTTTATACCGCTCCAACCGCCATACGAATGTTCATGAAGGTAGGGGAGCAATGGCCGGATAAGTATAACCTCAGCTCCCTCCGGATCATCGGATCGGTCGGTGAACCTCTCAACCCGGAGGCATTTGAATGGTACTACCGCGTTATCGGAAGAAACAGGTGCCCCATCCTTGATACCTGGTGGCAGACCGAAACCGGCATGCACATGATCACAACCCCGCTCGGACAGCCTATGAAACCAGGATTTGCAGGCGTTCCTATACCAGGAGTTGTGGCAGATGTGGTGGACAAGGAAGGCAATCCGGTTCCTGCACGGCAGGGAGGTCTGCTGGTCATCAAAGAGCCATGGCCGTCGATGATGCGGACCGTCTACAATAATCCGGACCGGTATAAACAATACTGGAACCAGATTAAAAACTGGTATACAGTCGGGGATCTTGCAGTAAAGGACGAGGACGGATACATCATGGTCCTGGGGAGATCTGATGATATCATCATCGTCGCTGGCCATAATCTGGGAACGGCAGAGGTGGAATCAGCGCTGGTCTCCCACGAAGCGGTTGCAGAGGCTGCCGTCATCGGTGTTCCGGACGATGTGAAAGGACAGGCGGTCAAGGCCTTTGTTATCCTGAGACAGGGATATGAACCAAGTCAGAAGCTCGTCTCTGAACTGACATACCATGTACGGATGACCATCGGCCCAATCGCCATGCCATCCGGCATAGAATTTATGGATAAGTTGCCAAAGACGAGAAGCGGGAAGATCATGCGACGTGTCCTCAAGGCAAAAGAGATGGGAGTGGATCCAGGCGATATCTCTACCCTTGAAGAATAACTTTTTTCACCCCCCTCCTTCCCTTCCAGAATGGAAAGAGTACCATATTCATTCATATTATCCAAAAATTAAGCGTATTATTGAAAATAAATTCAATTTAAGGATTTAAGACACCTGATCTGACCTAGGTCAGGCTCCAGAGTCACGATAGCGGCCGTCTATGGAATCACATATTCAAACACTATTCCCGGATCGTTTCCGGTAGGTAAAAGGACCCATTTATTAATATATTATAATTATTATATTCACAATAATGAGTCTCGAATCAAAACAAGACCTTTATAGAACTCTTCAAGATATTCTTCCATATTCAGACTTCCTTCTTGGAAAGGACAGTCAAGTTCCATTATTTTATTAATTACATCCTTTCCTGGCATGATGATATCAATAGGGACTCCTGCCAGTTCGGATCCCTGGATTAACGCCCTCCGAAACGGACCAATACAATAGGCAATCCGTTTTTTATACGTATCTTTTGTTTTTTGAAGATACCCGGCCACCCGATCGGTTTCAATCCTGAGAAAATCCTCCTGTATAGATGGATCCTTCACTTTTCCCAGCATGTACTGATAATGAGCGTAGGGGTACATGGTCTCCAGTTCTGCAGGAAGGATACCACAGGTTCCAAAGATCACGAGATGAAATGAATCCGGCTGCAGAACCTTATCGATGATAGCTCGCATGATCCGGTGACTCGGACTGGTACTGTATGGTTTTCGAACCGCACAGGGGATAAATATGGCAATGTCACGAGGGGGCACCTCGTACACATCAATGATGTACCGGTAGGATGCCTCGAATTCAGGAAGATAAAAGGGTGGATCGGTCAGTATCTTGTCAGATGGGGTGCGCTGTACATCAGTTCTCAGATCTTCCATTCCATAACAATGACCATGAAAGTGCATAAAGTCCTATGAGAGAGAAAAGATCATGTCTGGTTGTGACCAGCTAGAACGATATACGCGTGTACCTGAATGGCGTATTAGATGTCCACTCCGGGTTATTGAGATTCCAAAAGAGCTTCAGATCAGAGTTGTATTGCATGCCCAAATGGAATCCTGAATCAAAAATCCCATGTATTATCATATCCAATAAATAAATCATGACTCATTATTTGATTATTTGTTTGGTTTTTTTGTGCGGTATTACTTCCCTTTCAGCAGATATGCAGGATAGCCCTGCAAGGGTGGAACCAATCACTATTACAGAAACCAACCTCACGGAAAACCAATCACAATCAGAATTACAAACGGACAATGAAATGACATCCGATTCACTGGACAAACCTGTTGCAGAAATGGTGGCATTTGTTCAGGAGGCAGTTCAATATGCCCGGGATAATAAAAAGGAAGATGTCCTTGCTGAATTTAGGAACCGGAACGGATCATTCTTCAGAGGAAACCTCTACATCTATGCCTATGATTTTGACGGGATTACCCTTGCCCACCCGCTCCAGACCGAATTAATCGGAAAGAGCAGACTGGAAGAGCTTGATGCGAGCAATGAGTACTTTATCCGGAACCTCCGTGACGCAGCACTGAACGGATCAGGGTTTGTGGTATTTCATTATGTAAATCCTGCTCATAACAATACCGTTGAGAAGAAACTTGGGTATGTAGAGGCAGTAGATGATACCTGGTGGCTTGGCTCTGGGATATATGGTGAAAATGTCACCCTTCCGAAAGAAGTAACCTGGCATACACCAGCATAAAATAAGCCAAACAGGTCCTTTTTTCCGGGCCTGAACCTACTTTTTTCTAAACCTCTAAACCGGCAACCCTTTGGCACATACCGTCTCATGATGTTTATGAGCCGTATAGTGGTTTTATTCATGTCGGGCCTGCTTTTTTTAAGTCTGATATCAACCGGAAATGCAGTCATGACCACCCTTCCAAAGGTCCAACTCCCGCTTGCCCCACCTGCACAAGAACCACCATTTGACGATAGTAAATTCTTTGATCGGGTAAATACAACCATATACCAGATCTGCACCGGGGAATCACTCCCGGTCGGAAAGATAAATAATGCTCTTCATGACTCCCTGGCTGAGACATATTACACCCTTATCAGGATGAATATCAGTCAGGAACAGTATCCACGGGCAGAAGAGATCGTATCATTCCTGTCCTACACTCTCACACTTATGGAAAAATACCTGGACTATGAATCAGAGCAGAATACCTTCTCTCCGGTTGATATGGGCAATACTCCCTATAAGGATCTCGAACTTTGGTATGATGCAGCAGCCGGAGTCTGGAAGAAGATCTCACAGGATTATCCGGATGCGAAGATGTATGATATGCCTGCTCCAATCGAACCAAAAAAATGGATTATCGGGGAGGTTCCATAATATCTCCTTATGATCGAAAAGTTAAAACTCAAAGGTTATTAACAAAATACCTCATCATGGTCTTCAGGTAATAGGGATCATAATTCAGGTCATGATTCTTATTGGTAAACACCATAAGATCATACGTTTTCCCCGCTGATTCCAGGGCATCTGCCAACTGCATCGTCATTGAGGGATGAACATTATCATCCATATCTCCGGTCATGAGAAGAAGATCTCCCTTGAGGTTTGATGCCTTGAGTGCCGTTACCTGCTCCAGATACCGGTCAGTAACCGGATATCCCTCATACTTTTCTCCCCAGAATGAACCATATAACCTGCAATCATGATCCCCTGATGCAGCGACCCCGACTTTGAAAAATTCAGGATACGTGAGCATTGCCTGGGCTGCCATAAACCCACCGGCTGATTTCCCATAGATACCGACCCGGTTCAGATCCATCCATGGATACCGTGCTTGCAGTTGTTTAAGACCTGTGATATGATCAGGAAGACCGCAGTCACTCAGGTTCCCGTAACTGACATCGTGGAATTCTTTTGACCGGTACGCCGTTCCAAGCCCGTCCATGGTAACAACGATGTATCCCAGCTCTGAAAGCATCTGGCAGGTCCAGTATATTTTAGAGTTCCAGGTCAGAGAGGCGGGATAGGCGGTTTGTGTGACAATAGTATAGGGGCCGGGGTAAACCACATCAATGACCGGGTACTTCTTCGTGTTGTCAAAATTCGTTGGTTTAAAAAGCAGCCCATAGAGTTCAGTCTTTCCGTCACGGGCGGTTACGGTGAACCGTTCAGCAGGAGACCAGCCATTTCTCTGAAGATCGGAATCGTCAGCGGTTGCAAGATGCATAAGCAGGGTTCCATCCATGGATCTGAGTACCGTAACCGTTGGAAGATCCGCACGGGAGTAGGCATCAATGAAACAGGTGAGGTCGGGTGACAGAAAAACCGAATGATCGGCCTGACCGGGTGTGAGGAGCCTGAGATCATTTCCATCGGTCTGGACCCGATAGAGATAGTGGTAATAAGGATTTCCTTCTTCTTTCCCACTGGCAGTAAAGTATATGTGGCCATTCTTTTCATCAACAGCCAGAATTTCCCTGACTACCCAGGGTCCTTTCGTAATCTGTTTTTTCAGGGTTCCATTGGCATCGTACCGGTACAGATGTCCCCATCCGTCCCATTCTGAAAACCAGATGATATCTCCATTCGCGAGGACATGGATATTCGGGGTGCCGGCATATTCAAGGCTTGACTCAATATACGAAGTACCGGTTTCATTGAGTATCTCCCGAACGGTACCGGTCCGGGCATCTCCTGCGAGGAGCCGAAGTGTTTTCTCTCCCCGTTCGACAAAGAGCGAGTAGGTGATATTCCCGGTACTATCCCACCACTGCAGGATATCCTGGTCGGTATCCATCAGACTCACCTCAGGCTGTGCCCTGAATTTCAGAGGAGTCACACTCCGAACCGATGTGTCAATGACAACCGGTTCATACTTTGGAATATGCAGATCTCCGGGAGTTGCGAACTTGTAGGTATACAATAGAGGCCTCTTACCAATACCAGGTGCATCCTGGACAAGCGAAAGGGAACTTACATTTCGCTGATCAACCCGGTAGGTTACAATTTTTGATGAATCCGGGGACCAGACCAGGTATGGTGCAGGAGTCGAATTAAGACGTAATTCAGAAACCGGGTACCTGACCGTGTCAGATCGCTTTCCGTAGAAATAATCAGGAACTCCATCAGTAGTCAGGGGAGAAGCGGTTTTTGAGCTTACCGTATACAGCCAGAGATTGGAGCCATTGACATAGGCGATCTTCGTGTTATCCGGAGATGGTATGCCGGCTGTTATCTCATCAGGAAGGGTTGTCTTTGTCAGGGCATATGATGAGAGATCGCAGGTCCATGATGAATCAAAGGAGGTGAATTGGAGGATCGTTTCATCAGATGTCAACTCCATATCATGGATGGGCAGATGAGAGGGTGATATTTCCTTTCCGGTTGCAGTTCCCAGGACTTTAGAGAGCCGGTTTGCATCAATAATCTTTTTTCTGGAACCCTGCGAGATATTTACCAGAAAGAACTGTGTCGTATCGCGGCCGGTATCAGTATACCAGAATGAATCAGGCCTGATCCAGTGCGGATCAAGAGTAGCATGATAGATATGGGATACGGCATTGTCAGGATAAAAGAACTCTGCCATCTTTTTTTCATACTCTGGTACCGGATTATGGGTGTCTTTTCCCATGACCGGTATTACGACCATGGCAGAGATAATAATTAAAAAAATGAGGAGATATTGTGATCGAAATGTCATAAAAAATGAGGGAGAGTATAAGGTAAATAAGTGACTGAAAATAATTACTCTTCACATCACTCTTCAGGGCCTGCTGAAAAGAAAAGCCCATGATAGAAGAGAGATAGTATCAGAATTTTCTAATAAAATCCACATAACCATTGATGGGTTCTAAAACCCTGGATTAAAAGTCTTTATGTGCGCATGATCGTTTTTCCTTTCGCGCCCGATTGGCCACTTAATTCTCGTAATTAATTGTTCTTTGAATCTGAATTGTAAATCGAATAGCTCATGCTGATTTTTTAAGAATATGCTTATATAAGCTCATGATAATTCACAATCAAGTGGTTCTATGAGATACAAATGGATCTTTATGGGGACCTGCATTATTATCCTCCTCATGGGGATTGCATATGCAGCCGATTGCCCTGGCAATTGTAAATGTCTGACTTCTGCTGATGCAAAAGCGAAATCCATGATACCATGCGAAGAAAAGATGGTTTCATGTGGGAAAACAAAAACCGGTGAGATCCTCTACTGTTTTCGAAATAATACGACGAGTATCAACACGTTTGGAACGATAATTAAACCGGTTTTAATGATTCAAGCAACTCCTACCGTAACCCCTGCCAAAAATCAATCCATAGGAATTGCCTCACCGGTAAAAACTCTTTCACCTGATATGGAGATGATCCAATCCGCAGGGAAACCACGGGTTACTCCCTTACCGATTACCCAGACTCCATCCGTCACACCAACAGTCACTCCTTCTCCGACTCAGACATTTCAAATGGCGGCAACGGAATTTGGCATGCTCCGTGTTACCCCGACACCCACACAATTATTTGCTGTTCCTGATACCGGATTGGTTGCTGGAACTGCGGTTATCGGTGGTGATAGTGACGGGGACGGCGTCGGAGATCTCTTCGATGTCTGTCCGGATGATCCAGACCCGGACCAGCGGGATACTGATGGTGATGGGAAAGGAGATGTCTGTGATGCCTGTTCGGTAATGCTTGCAAGCGGTGATGCATTCTGTTGTGACCAGATCTATTCTCCATCCGGTATTGCATGTCGGGGGCTTTCCAGATATAGTGTCGAGGAAGGAAGGGATGTCTATTACTGGGAAGACCAGTATGACCTGTTAGATTCTTCCGGTTGTGGATGTGGAGATAGCGATGGCGGGCTCGATCCTTTTACCAGGGGAGTAGTCTATTCCGAAGTGTGTGACACGAGAACGGTTTATCAGGGGGGTGCACCAGGCGAGAGGCTTCCTGTTATGGTGGGGAGTTGTTCATGCCAGCAAGCTGGAGAGGATCGGTGCTCGGATGATGGAACGGCTCTCATTGAATACATATGCACTGAAGATGGTGTTCAGGAGGTAGAAATCCCCTGCTCTGGGGGATGCAGAGATGGGATCTGTTCCTGTTCTGATACGGACGGTGGAGTCAACTACTTTGAGGCCGGAACTACCGGAGGAATGGCCGACGTATGTGTTGATGAGACGTCCCTGCGTGAATATTCCTGTGGGTATTCTGAATCACGGGGCTTTTTTACAGAGTCTGAATCATATACCTGCCCGAATGGATGCCGGGACGGGGCCTGTGTCTGTGAAGATACCGATGGAGGGGTGAACTATGAGGTTGCCGGGTGTATAGGCGAGCAATGTGATAGTTGTGCAGATGAGCAATGGCTGGTCGAATTTCAGATTGAATCCCCGACAACGACCCGGCCGTGCAATACACGGAGTTATCGCCATAAATGTGAAGGACGGTGTGTGGATGGAGCCTGTCAGCCTCCATCGTGTACAGACGGATTGTTAAACCAGGAAGAGGAAGAGATCGATTGTGGCGGCCCCTGTCCCTCCTGTAGTCTGTGCAGTGATATCAGGTCAGGAGATGCCCCGCTTCCTGAGCAGTATGACTGGAGGACTGTGGGCGGAATGAACTGGATTACCGAAATAAAGGACCAGGGAAGCTGTGGGTCCTGCTGGGCACATGCCGCTCTTGCTTCGGCCGAAGCGACGTACAATATTGAAACCGATTCATACCATGAGACCAATCTCTCTGAACAGTACTTTGTATCAGACTGTTGCAGGTGGGAAGGAAGCTGTGACGGAGGGTATGCAAGCCGGGTCATGTATAACATGAAACATCAGGAAGGAGCCACCGAAGAGATCTATTATCCCTATATTGCCAGGAACAGCCGATGTAGCCCCGGTTCCGGCTGGGAGGATAATACCTGGGAGATTGATGATTATGACCGAGTGGATCTCTACTATGGTGAAAACGATATCAGTGATATCAAGAGGGAAATCATCTGCAAAGGCCCTGTGGCATCCTGTGGCGGCGGCCACTGTGTCCTGCTTATCGGATGGGATGAATCTACAGATGAGTGGATTATCAAGAACAGCTGGGGAACAGACTGGGGAACCAACGGGTTTGGCAGAATCTCATATGATGATCCCTGGGCAGAAGGGGTCTGGTCAGTTGACGGGGTGAGGAAAAAATGAAATTATATTCACTACGAGGTATCAGCATTATACTCCTTATTGCCTGTATGGTTCTGATACCCTCAGTTGTGGCTTTGAAAAATCCGGCAGCAGTGTACGCAGACGCCCTTGGGTATCAGTACGTCATCGTGGAAGAGAAAGGAGCCGGTATGCAGGGATTTGTTGTTCTGCCTGATGGGGCCAGGGTTTCCGGATGGGACTTTCTCAAAGGAAAGGCCGGCGAGCAATATAGTGCCTGTGCACAGCTTGGCGGAAAGCAGACAACCGTCAAAGATAAACAGGTGTGTTCTGCAATTTACTCTGATACCTGTGCGGTATGTGAATTACCAAACGGGACGAGAGCAGAAGTGACGGTACTCCTCAAACTTGATTTTTCTGAAAGTATATGCGGGGATGGTACCTGTGGAATGCCGGAGAATGAAAAGACCTGTCCGAAAGATTGTCCAAAGGATGGAATGGATGACTATTGCGACGGGGGAGCCCAGGATCCTGATTGTATCGGGGATGATAAATGGACCCCGCCGACCAAAGAATAAGAAGGAAAAAATATCCAGAATGAGAAGAGAATGCATCTCTCAACCGGGTCATTCCTCAATAGGTTCTATTTCCTCAATATCCTGCTTTTTTGTCCCAAATTTCCCGGTACAGGGCATTATCGTCACCGAACTCCTGTGGATCTCCCTCTCCAGTGACGCTTTTATAGCATAGATCGTCTTTTGGACATCATCCATCTGTCTGTTTCCGTCAAACTCAAGGAAGAGTTCAATAAAGATGTCATTTCCACATTTTCTTGATCTAACACCATGAAAAGCTTCATACTCATCAAAGAAGTCTGCCAGTGACCTGACTACCACCAGTTGCAATTCCTCTTCGATGGTCTTGTCCAGCAGATCAGGAAGCGAGGATGATATGGTCCGGTATCCGGAGAGGAGAAATGAACCGATGACGATGAATGATGCAATCGGATCAATATAATCCTCCCACGGATTGTCCTCAATGAATAATACCAGTAAAAGTGCCGCAAGAACAACGAATTCCGTAATCGCTTTTGTCTTAAACAGAGTAATCTGGGCTTCAATGACCGGTGAATACTCCATCTTTGCAATGTGAACCTTCTCCCTCCAGAGAATGGTGCTGACGCAGATGCCGGTGAACATGACGATCATTGCAACGATGGTAACCTCTTCATGGAGCATATGGGGATTGAGAAGCTTCAGGACAGTAAGCCCGAAAACCAGGACCAGTGAGAGGATCATGACAATGCCGGTCACGATACCGGTCATGTTCTCAAATTTACCCATGCCGTAATCATACGCATGAGCTCCCCCTTGTGACATCTTTTTCAGAGCCAACCAGGCGAAAAAGGTAGAGAGGATCTCATTCCCTTTCTTGATGGCTTCGGTGGATAAGGTTACCGAACCAGACATGCCTGCAAGGATAAGGGAGGGGATCCAGAAGATCGTATCTATTATGAGACTTTTGAAAATAACCCGTTCTTTCAGTCTCTGCATGCGAATTTCTGAAGATTTTATCTCTTCTTCTGACTGGACATGGACCATGTGCGGGTACTTGTGGGCGATATGGAGAAAAAAAGTACTCCCACAGAAAGGCAAAAACAGATATACCCCGAACCAACCGGGGGGAATCACAAAAATGATTCCTTAAAAACCGGATGCAAAAGACAAATATTCTCGAAACAGTAATGAATATGTATATTTTCATAACCGCCTATGGCAGCCATTATTGATATTCTCGTTTTAATACTTCTCATTATTGCCAATGGTTTCTTTTCCATGGCAGAATTTGCTCTGGTTTCGTCCAGAAAAATGCGGCTCAAACAACTGGTATCGGAGAATAGGTCCGGGGCCGGTGCAGCATTATCGCTCCTTGAGGATCAGACCTCATTTTTATCTTCAATTCAGATTGGGATAACCCTTATCGGGGTATGTACTGGTGCATATGGAGGAGCAACATTTTCAGGATCACTGGAACCTTTGTTTAGATCGATTCCAATTATTGGTCATTATAGTGCTGCTATCAGCCTGACCTTTATTATCCTTCTGATCACATACTTCTCCATCGTCATAGGAGAACTGGTTCCAAAACGAATAGGCCTTGCAAATCCGGAGCGGATTGCCTGCACTGTTGCCCCGGTTTTCATCCTTATTACCCGGATCTTCTCCCCGTTCTCGTATCTTACTTCAGGGCTGACCAATATTATCGTAAAACTCTTCGGGATATCACCGGTAACTTCCCCGGATGTGATAGAAGAGGAGATTCATATGCTCCTGGAAGAGGGGACCGAGTCGGGTATCATCGATGAGACAGAACAGGACATGGTAGAGAGTGTTTTTGAATTTGGTGACAGCCAGATTGCAGACCTGATGATACCCCGTCCAGACATTGTTGCCCTGAATCTCAATGATCCTATCACAAAAAATTTTGAGATAATTGAAAGGACAGGTCATACACGGTACCCAATCTACCAGGATACACTGGATTCAATTATTGGTATTATATCAATCCGTGATCTCTGGCTTATTGCACATAAAAACACCGAGGTTGATTTTTCAAAGATCATGCAGGATATTCTTGTCGTGCCTGATAATATGAAGGCCCTTGACCTGATTCGTCGGTTTAAAACCGCTACATCGCCCCTGGCAGTCATCATTGATGAATATGGTTCAGTTGTAGGCCTTATCACCCTTCATGATCTGCTCGAGGCACTGGTCGGAGACCTCTCCAGAGTTGACCAGGATAATGAAGAGCCCCTGATTACCAGGAGGCATGATGGGTCCTGGCTGATTGACGGGAGAACCTCACCTGAGGAACTCTATGAAATAACCGGGATTGATTGTTCAGAAGAGTCATCAAAAGGGGCATTCCGAACCATGGCCGGGTTTATACTCTACAAAATGGGAAGTATTCCTGCAACTGGCGATTATTTTTCCTATGATGGAAATGAATACGAAGTTGTTGATATGGACGGGCACAGAATTGATAAAATTCTCATAACCCGTCTTCCATCTCCGGAAAATTTATAATTTTTTTGTCCTCTGGTGGTAAAACCGAAGGAACGGCCATATGAGAAGGACAGGCAGAGTCCCGACTCCAATTACCAACCACTGCAGAAGAGTTAAAGGAACGGTATCAAATATCTCTCCTCCGTACTGGACAATAAGGATCTGTATTCCAACAATAAGTCCCATTATAACAAAAAATACCGGGTTGCCTCTGAACAGCGGAGGCATGATCCCGTTAATACCCCGGCAGTTAAACCCGTTCCAGACCTGAGCGATTACAAAACCGGCAAAGAACGCGGTTGCCTGCTGTTCGGGGGTCTCCATGAACGGAAGACCGGTTATCATACAGGTAATGCCGACTACAATATAAATCATAGCCGTTATCAGGATCGAAAATTTCATGTAGGGTGTGATTACCGAAGCGGTTCTGGGTATGGGTTTTCGGTTCATGAGAGCAGGATGAGGAGCCTCTGAACAGAGTGCAAGGGCTGCCAGCGAGTCCATGATGATATTGATCCAGAGTAACTGGATGATGGTAAACGGCGGGGGAAAACCGAGGAGCGGAGAGATAAATGTCAGTATCGCAGCGGAGATGTTGATGGTGAGCTGGAAGATCAAAAACCGCTGGATGTTTTCATAGAGAGCCCGACCCCACCAGACCGCACGCTCTATGGTCGGGAATGAGTCATCAAGAAGAATGATGTCACTTGCCTCTCTCGCAACCTCAGTTCCGGCAATCCCCATGGCCAGTCCCACATCGGCATTCCGAAGGGCCGGGGCATCATTTGTCCCGTCACCGGTAACGGCCACGACTTCCCCGTTTGCCTGCAGGGCCTTGACCAGGAGAAGTTTGTCATGAGGCTCGGATCGTGCAAGAACCTGGAGATCAGAAACGATATCCCGTCGCTTTTCATCAGATAACTCACGAAACTCCGGGCCGGTCATGACCTTCCCATCCCTGAAAATTCCTGTCTCCCGTGCGATTGCCGTTGCAGTCTCAGGGCTGTCCCCGGTCACCATTTTAACGGTTATACCGGCATCATTACAGGTTTTCACTGCCTCCGGAACATCAGGACGGACTTCATCACGAATTCCCACATACCCGTCCCAGATGAGTGTTGAAGGTTCCTCACCATCCGGTTTCAGTTCTCCGTGGGCAAACGCAAGGGTTCGCATGGCCCGCTGTGCAAGATGATGAAGATTGGAGAGATCAGGAGCGGGACTGCACCTGGCTGCAACGATCTCCGGTGCACCTTTCACCAGGATATACCGTTTTGAGTCGTACTCAAAGATGGTTGACATCTGTTTCTTCTTGGAGTTGAAAAAATCCTGGGAGATGGAAGGCCAGGCATGCCGGATATCAGTGTAGCTGACTCCGGTCCGGTGCAGCCATCTGAGAAGGGCAGCCTCGGTTGAGTTTCCAACGGTGATCAACCGATCCTCATGATACTCCAGTTCTGCCGTGCTGTTCACCGCAGCATTGAGGGTTATCCATTCAGAGGGGGTTTTCGGCAGGCCGCTGGAGATTTCAGGCACTTCTACAGATGATGCGGCAACCTCCATCTGATTCATAGTAAGGGTACCGGTTTTATCCGTGCATATGACCGTCACCGAACCGACCGTCTCACAGGCAATAAGTCGTCTTACCAGGCTTTTTGCTCTGGTCATCTTCCCCATGGTCAGAGCGAGTGATACCGTAACACTCACCGGAAGACCTTCTGGAACAGAGACCACGATGATGACAACGGCAAACATGCAGGCATGCAGGATCACACTGAAGATCTCAATCGGAGTCTGTGGAGGAACACCAATAACAAAATCCTGAATTAAAACAACCCCGATAATCAGCCCGGCCATGATGTACCCGAATTTACTGATAAGGTGGGCGAGATCATGGAGTTTAATCTGAAGCGGGGTTTCAGGTCGTGTCCCTTCGGTGAGTGACGACGCAATCTGCCCCATTTTTGTCCGGTCACCAACAGCTGCAGCAAACATGGTTGCCCTGCCACCGGTAATGTAGGAACCTTTGAGGACAGAATCCTGAACAATTTTCTTCACCGGTTCGCTCTCTCCGGTAAAGGCTGACTCATCTGCTTCGGTCTCAGCTGCAACGAGGAGGTACCCGTCTGCCGGAACCATATCTCCAGCTTCCAGCAGAATTACATCGCCAACGACGATATCCCGCATCGGAATGCTGCCCGGACTGCCATTTCTGATAACTTTTACCCCGGTATCCTCACGCATGGCATTTAATGCATCAAACGCCCGGTTACTCCTGAACTCGGTCAGGAATGCAATCGTTGTTGCCAGGATGACTGCAAGAGCGATTCCGAGGGTATCAATGAGGCTTTCGCCCTCTAATAATGCAACGAGAGCGGAAAGAACGACTGCAACGAGCAGAATGCGGATGATCGGATCCTGATATTTTTCAAGATATTGTTTCCAGACCGGTATCCGCTTCGGGGGAGTTAATTCGTTCTTCCCATAAAGTTTTCTGGATTCCAAAACCGTTTCGGAAGACAAGCCGTCAGTTCCAAAACGTTCCAGGTCCTGAGTTGGGATCATGGTGATACCATACTCATGTCTTCTGAGAATTTCAAAATTGTGGCAGATACTCTGCAGTGAGCTATCGATTTTCAGAAGAACAGAACAGGTCATTCGGTTCAGGTAGCTTATCGGATGATGAATCCTTATCCCATTCGGAGATAAACGTATTATCAGAGTTTATCTATGAAATGGAAACGTGACACTGGATTGTCGGGAAGGATCTTTTTCACCTGGATTCTGTTATTATTTGTTTATCTTGTCTTTATGGGAGTTCTCATTGCTCTGGGGCTTCCTTCTGTGTTCATTATAGTTATCGCTGTAGGAATGGGTCTGGTTCAGTACTTCTTTTCAGATAAACTGGTACTGATGACAACAGGTGCCAGAATCATCGAGAATGATGAATATCCTGAGCTGCACCGCACGGTAGAAAATTTATGTTCAATAGCACAGATCCCAAAACCCAGAATCGCCATCATGCAATCTCCCATGCCAAATGCCTTTGCCACTGGCAGAAGCCCGAACCATGCAGTTGTTGCAGTTACCGACTCAATAATGGCGACCTTGAACCGAAATGAACTGGAAGCAGTTCTGGCTCATGAACTTGCCCATGTCAAAAACCGTGACATCCTTACCATGACCGTCGCTGGATTTCTTGCAATGATTGCATCCATGATTATGAATAATTTCCTATTTGCTTCAATATTTAACCGTGAGCAGGGAGGAGCATGGATAATTGCAGGTATTGTTGCAGCAGTTGTCTGGGTTATCGCAACGTTGCTCATGATGGCATTATCACGGTACCGTGAATTTGCTGCAGACCGGGGAGCAGCATATATTACAGAGGATCCTGATGCACTCATCTCTGCTCTGCAAAAAATCAGCGGAAAGATGGATCGGGTACCTGTACAGACCAGAGCAGCAGCGGAAGGGGCTAATGCATTTTATATTATTCCTGCAATATCAGGTAAATCTCTCGCTGCTCTCTTTTCTACTCATCCGGCACTTGAAAAAAGGATAGAAAATCTCGAGAAGGTCCGCGAAGAAATTCGTGGTTATTAATTATCCTTTTTCTATTTTTTAAAAAAAATTATCCCAGGTTCTAAAAATTTCTAAATAGGGACACAATTTAACTTTTTACGACTCTTTCACAGAACTATCCATACCAGGTAAACCTTTAAAAAATATGTCCATCTGATCTCCTGATATTAACCTGGTTTTTCAGGGCTATCAGATGAACCGGGGGGTGATGTGTGATTTGTGTAATTAAATAACTATGTACAGATTTTGACCTTGTGAGGGGGTTTTAAAAGATAATGCGAAAAACTCACCTCCAGAGCTATTCAGTAACACTTGGTTACCGATAATATCATATTATCCGGTATTCTAAATACTCACTCTGGTCTGAAAAGCTACCTGTTGGGATCAAACATTACATGAGAGAATTCTTTTACCTTTCCACTACCAATAATAATTAGAATTATGCAATCAACCGGTTTTGGTTTTGCATTGGGCTTTTTCCTGATTTCTCTTGGCATTCCTCTGGAGTGCTGTTACCCGGAACCCCGGATAGTGTCGTTCAATGAACCGGACGAGAGAAATTCCGGGAGACAGAACACTGAAGGACAGGAAAAAAAGGGATCAGCACCTGATGTCAGATGGATAATCCCGAATTTTATACGAGACCTATGGTGTACCCCTTCTGGTTTGAGGGCCGAATTCAGGGGTTACCGAAGAATTACTCCTCAAAATGTTCTGGACCATCCGATCCGCCGGAAAATTTATGCACTGATATGCGAAAATCCAGGGATTGACCTTCATAATCTTGCCAGGAATTCCGGATGTAATGAAAATACTATCCGGTACCACGTGGATCGAATCGCTGAAGAAAAATGGATTACCATCTTTGATCAGGGAAAATCAGATCATTTCTTCGAAAACCACAATACATATTCCGAGGATGCTCAATTATTTCTCGCACGATATGCATCAGGCCTTACGGGGAGGATCCTGAAGGTGATACGACATAGCCCGGGAATTACCAGGAAAGACCTTGCTGACCAGCTTGGTATTGCCGGTCCAACGGTTACCCGGGCTGTGCAGGACCTTGCTCATGAGGGATCCATACGTCTGGAAAAGAAAGGTAAATTCACCAGGCATTATCTCTCAAACGAATCTCTTTCATTGATTCAACAGATAAAATCTGCATGAACCATCTGATACCGGATATCAAATCGCCAGAAAGAGATTCCAAGTACTGGATTCACATCTCATGATGTGATGAGAATATCATGATGATGGGCCCTGAATTTGCCATCATGAAGGTTTATCGGGTCGGCCGCACGTCATATGAACCCTCCCCGCAATTTTTTCAAGGTTAATTACAAATGCTATGCCCATCCCAGGACTGTCAAGTTCTGCTGCTTTTTCAATGGCTGAAAGAATCTCATCAGTCTGATCCACTTCCACAACCGTTAAAATGACCTCTTTTTCCGGTTCGATGGGAAGACCGAAGACTGACTGAGTCTCATGAATTCCTGTTCCACGGCCCATAAGGACGGTTCCTCCAGTTGCACCAGCTTCCCGTGATGCATGGATTACCCGCTCAGACCATCCCTTTTTGACAATCGTCACAATCAGATTTTTACATCCTTCATGAATCATGATACATCTCCTTCTTTTTCATCTTAAAGATAATACCAATAATTAATAACATAAGAATCGGAGTGAGAAAAATTAATGAAATCATTCCAAATCCATCCAGGAGTGGATCTCTCCCTCCCATAGAATCAGCAACGCCGACCGCAAATGCCATAAGAAAGGTGACTGCCATCGGACCGGTTGCAAAACCGCCTGAGTCAAATGCAATTCCAATAAAGTCAGAATCACAAAACCGTAGCAGAATGAGAACAAGAAGATATCCACCGAAGATAATGGGAAGAAACGGAAAACCATACAGTATCCTGATCATACCCACACCCACTGATATGGCTACACCAATTGAAAGTGCATACAGGATGAGAGAGCCCTTAATATAGCCATTTGATGAGGTTTCAACCTGGTAACAGAGAACCCGGACTGATGGTTCGGCATATGTTGATAAAAAGCCCAGCATGAATCCAAATGGAATTAATAACCAGGTCTGCTCAATAGTTCCACAAAATTCTCCTATCCTCTGACCTGCCGGGAGAAATGCTATCTTAACCCCCTGGAAGAACAGGACCATCCCAATGAGTGTAATGAGAAGTCCCTTCAGTAGATTAATAACATAATCTTTCGGCAGTTTCAGTGAAAGGACCTGCAAAATAAGAAAAAACAAGACCAATGGTGACAACGCCTGAATGACGTCAACGATGACATGATCAATATTGTCAGCAATCGGTAAATAAATCATAATGCCACAATCCCCATAATAAGAATTGAAATAACCGACCCTAGTGATGCGAGCCCTATAAGGCCAAATCCATCAGATATAGCTGAGCGACCCCCGAGGATTGAAGTAACACCAATACCCATCGCTAAAAATATCGGGCCATTAATTGACCCAATGGTGACACCCCCCGCATCAAATGCGATAGGAACATAGTCTGGAGGTGCAAAAAATAAAAGCAACAATACCAGAAGATACCCGCTGGAAAAAAGGTAAGCCAGGGGGACATTATAAATAATTCTGAAAATTGAGGTGGCAATAAAAAAACCACCTCCAACTGATATCACCATAATAAATTGGAGCCGCTCTATACTGTTTTCGGAAACGATCTGAATCATATCAGCCAGAACCCGGACATTCGGTTCAGCTATTGTTGCTAAAAACCCTAAAAAAAAGGTAGTCATGAGAATGATCACTATTGAACCGGAACGGGGAATGTCTGAACCTATGGCATTTCCAATCGGAATCAACCCTACATTTACTCCGACGAGAAAGAGGGCAATACCCAGTGTTACCATCAGGCTGCCTAAGATCAACACCAACGCATTTGATATAGAGAAGTCTGGTATGAAAAGGAAATGGATAATTAAAATGACCAATATAATTGGAGTTATTGCTTTAGAGATTTCAATAAACTGGGATTTGAAGTCTGATAACATATGAGTCTAAATAATGGAGATTTTTCAACCGATAGGATACGTAATTGTATAATGCAAATTTTCTTCATATAATCATAAATTCTGATTATACGATGAATTCCAATGAGCGTTCACTTTTAGAATACCAATCGTTTCACGATGTTTACTCTAAATCCTCATGCAGTGCAGGATAATAAAATGTACAACGATATCCTATCATAATAAAGTATCGATATGAACATTCTTCAAATCTCCAGCAAGATTTACAGCGATTGAAATATATAATAAACCCAAAAAAATTACACGAAAAAATTTAAAATTATTCCATGCATGACAGCTTTATGGCCTGATACCTAACAGAGCCAAAATCAGTGTTACTTATCAAGAATACATTTTCAAATACAAATCGATACCTTTATATATTTTCGGCGCCGCCCTACGGTGAGCACC
>Ga0228535_1000350_pt1 | contig 140134 bp, 136 predicted proteins | sample SJ1metagenome_FD_168457 | JGI IMG/M metagenome (GOLD analysis project Ga0228535, IMG submission 168457) | Enriched culture of PCE-dechlorinating microbial communities from Ithaca, New York, USA - SJ1 | ecosystem: Engineered > Modeled > Simulated communities (microbial... > Unclassified...
GTCCTCCGCGACAACCAGCCATACCGCCCCGTCCTGCCGGAAGCGGCTTGATATATACCTCAGTTATGCCGGATTTATACCACTTTATAGATTAATTATGCTTTACGGATTGATAGCCGACTGCTCCGTTTTTTCCCTTCCCCCGCTCCACTTTTCCCTTCCCCCGTAGTCATCCGCCACATAAAAATAGCCCCAAATAGGCGTTTTATCCGGGGCAAGGGTACATTTCCCTTAGGCGGGGGAAATCGGTGGCACACAGGGCGGGAAAGGGGCTAACGACCGGTGAAGCTTTGCCCCTGCTCCGGCACGGTTTCCACCTCATGCAGCGGCCGGCGGTCATGCCGGCCAATGTAGCCGTATTCTGTAGCCGCTACATGATGCCTCGCCATCATTGCCTGGCCGTAGCTTTCCGCGTCCAGGTAACCCAGGAGCAGGTAAGTGTCCGGTGGGGAAGGCGCTTCGTTCAGACAGGTCGCGGCATAATCCTCCGGCAGTTCCATTTCCGGAAAAAACACATATTCATCCAGCCGCGCCGCCAGGGTAATGAACTGGCCGGTATCCGCGGGGTCAACAGCTTCGGTCACCGCCTTGAACTTGGCTAACTGACCGTTACCCTCCAAGGACTGCAAGGCTTTCGCCAGCTCATTTATACCTTCCAACTGTGCGAATTCGCCGGTGAATTGCTGCAGGCTTGGCAGCGTACCAGAGACATAGAAGCAAAAGCCTTCATTCTCGCCCTTGGCGCTCAGGCTGGCAAAGGCCGCCCGCAAGCTGCTTTCATCAGCAGGCATATCCAGAATCAGCGCATCCGCTTCTTCGCCGTCGGTATATAACCTCAGCATATAGCCGGGATGCTCCGGCCGGACATTCTCGCCGCTGTGATAGGCCTCAGCCACCTCTGGGTAGGCCTGGCTGAACAGATAACCGCTGGCAACAAAGACGCCCCGGTCGGCCTGGCGCATTTGCGCCCCGATCTTAGCCAGATCCAGCAGCGGATAGACGCCCTCGAACTGCTCGTCTGTCAGCGTTTCAAGCTCCGGCAGGAATTCGTTTTCCACATAAAACTTGCCAAGATCAGCATCGTTATGGACGCCGCCGAGGAGCTGGCAATCGCCAAGGCTATAGGCCATATTGATCAACCTTTCCAGGCTGACGGGCTGCTTACCTTTATCATTGATCTCGATCTTTACCAGGCCCTGGAAGCATTGGCTCTCCGTCTCATCCAGAGCGGCCAGCCGCTCCGCCAGATGGTTCAGCTCATAAATACCCGCAATGCGCGGGAGCACAGCGACCAGGCCTTCCAGCCGCTCCCATTCCACCTCGACCTCACAAACGGCTGAGCCATCGCTGATCCGCCCCATTTCCAACGCGTCTTGCAAGGTAAAATAATCCGCCGGCAGCGCCAGAGACGCCATGCTTTCGTAGTGACCGGGCCGGTGTATACTGACCTAAAATTCTTGCTTTATGGCGCTCATGATTTCGCCTCCTTGGTATGGCTGCGCGGCTGGGGAGCCGGCGCCGGCTCCTCCAGATTCTCATCGATGTATTCCCGCACGTTGGCCGGAACGTACTTTTCATACAGCCGCTGGAGCTGGGCAACCAGTTCCAGCTCTAGATCCGCTTCCTTTTTACCCATATACCGCTTGACTGCCCGCAGTTTTTCAGCGTCCACACTGACGCTGACGGTGTCCTGTTTCATCGCGATCTCTCCTTACATACTCATAACCATACCGGAAGCTTCCGCTTCCTGAGCCTCGGGTTCCGGGCCGGCGGTTGTATCAACCTGGGCTTCCGGCGCAGCCTTCTGTACTTTTTCCAACCGCCGCTTCTCCCGGCGGGCCCCATTGGCTTCCGGGATCTGCCCGTCAGGCAGCCCGTCCTCCAATGTAGCCGCCCCTTGCTCGGGCCGCTGTTCTTCCGGCGCGTCGTTGCGGTCCAAGTAACGGCGGGTGGGCGCGGGGATATGTTTCTCATACATTTGCCCCAGGTACGACTGCAATTCCCCTTCCACGGTCAGGCCCTTGTCCTGGATATAGAAGCGCAGCGCTTCCAGCTTTTCCGACGGGAAACTCACTTGCAAAACCTCTTGTTCCATATTCGATCCCTCCTTAAAATTGCGGCATGTCGTTTAGCCGCGGCTGCGCCGATGCTTCATCGTTAACCAAAAGCCGGTAATCGCTTTCCGGGCAATACCCGGCCAAAACATTGGAGAACTCCGCCAGCCGCTCCAGAGCAACGCCGTCCACGGCAACGGATAAGCCGCAGGCTCCCTCGTAAATACTTTTGACCTTAGCGTCAAGCACGTCGGCAAATGCTTTGCAGCCGGCAGGCGTTAACGTACTCTCGTCCAACTCGGCAATGGTTGCCATATCGATATCCTCGGCCGCCGGCAGCAGATGAAAATCGCGCATTGCCAGAGGCAACAGATCACGTACCGTCAGTGGAACGGATATTTTCGCCTTTTGCCCTTGACCGTAATCTTGCTCGTAGGCAATATGGAACCCCTCCGCGTCCATCACCACGCTATCCACTTCCAGGTATTCTTCGATCGTCTCCGCCAGCCGGCTGCCGATCCCATTGTCCGGGGTGATTGTCAAATCGAGGCTTTTGGCCAGGTCGCCGAAGGAACATGACCAGTCGGCTCCCGCCCCTTTTGCCAACCCCATATTCACAATGTACCTGGCGGCTATGTCCAACTGCTGGCTGACAAAGCTTCTGGCGTTGGGCAGCCACGCCGCGTAACGGGCGTACCCATAGCCTTCAGACTCGACCAGGATGCCGTGCTGATCGTTCTCTCCCAGCACCAGCAGGCAGTGCTTCGTCAGCGCTTCGTCCTGATACATATGTCCGGTATTGGCGGCGATAAAATCATGATCAGCCGCCATATTCTGGCTGAACTGCCGGAATTGCTCCGGCGTTAACTCCACGATCGCGTCGATTCTCACCTTTTCAGCGGGTAAATGGTCTGCCTTACGCTCAAAGATAGCTGCTGTTTGTAACATAAATACCTCCCTTTTTTATGGTAAATAGCTTCTTGGATTCTGTTTTTCTCCGTTGATACGAATCTCAAAATGCAGATGCGGTCCGGTGCTGCGGCCGGTGGAGCCGACCTTGGCGATGATATCCCCGGCTTCCACCTCCTGGCCCTCAGTGACCATGATCTCACTGCAATGGGCGTAGATGGTGACGAAGCCGCCGCCATGGTCGATACCTAAATGGTAGCCGTAGCCCTCGGAGCTGTAGCGGACGAAATAGACCGTACCGTCCAGCGCCGCCCGGATGGGTGTACCGGTGGGCGCGCCTAAATCGATGCCACCGTGGCCCCGGCCTTCGCCAGTAAAGGGGTCGGTGCGCCAACCGAATTCGGAAGTGACCATATCCCGCCAGTTCTCTCCCAGGGGTGAACAGAAGCCATCCGCGCCGATGAAGGGCGCGTCGCTTAGCGGCAGTCCGTCCGACCATTGATCAAAGCCCGACCCGTAGCTGGGAACCGGACCGCCGTACATAATGCGGTAGTAGATCTCCGAAGCGTTGATCTGATCCTCGGAGATAATATCCACACGGAAGGCGTCAGAGATATTGCTGTAAATCCTGGGTAAGCTTTTGATGGGAACCAGCACTTCATAAGTCTCCTCATACTCGTTTCCCTCTTCGTCTACTAGGGTGCGGATCCGCTCCTCCTCAGTCACAAAGCAGGCCACAAAATCGGCGCAGTCCCGTTCCGAATACCGCTCCCGGCCAAAGAACAGAGCATAAAAAATAGCCTTAACTCTGATCGAATCAAGGCTGTCGCCGTCTTCCATTTCACCTTCCGCCGCCGCGATTGCCGCGTCCAGCCGGCTAAAGTTGGCCTGGGTCATATGTATCTGCTCCCGGTACTCGGCCGGGATATTTGCCCCCACCTCCCCTCCGTTGAAGCACAATTCAATGGCTGTTACATTGTGATCGGCGGTGGCGCTGCCTAGGCAGCAGATGATCACCGCGATCAGGATCAGCGGCGACAGCGCCAGGGCCACCACCCAGCCCACCGCCTTTCTTCCCTTGTCTGTGGTTAGCAATATCTTGGCCGCTTTTACGGCCAGGGCTGGTACAGCGATAAGCATCAACTCCTTTTCATTGCGGTGGCTTGCGTGCCGTGCTATACTGATGTTAACATAGGGCGCTGATCAACACTCGGAAAACAGGAATTTGGCGAGGTGACGCTATGCCGCAGATCAGCAAGGGCGGGAAGTTCGTTTTTGGGAAATCATTGATACGCGATGGATTCCTGATCCAATTTCCACCACAGGCGATGGCAGAATACACGATTGCAGCGGAGGGGAAAATCTATATATTCACGGGCAGCAAGTCCACAGGCGGCTTTTGCGTGACACGGAAGGGGCTGCTGTATCCCTCGAAAATCGGCAACATCCTGAAAGATACACCTTTATTGCTCAATTATGTATTGCGGGAAGGTGAGTTTGTTTCGTACAAAGGACGTTTCTACTGCTGGATCAATATTTCTCCTGAGGGAACGATTGCTTTGCCTGTCGAGACCGCGGCTTTTTTGCAATTAACCATAGGGGCGGAGCTTTTATCGATCCGAAGCAGCAATATTGCTTTCACGATGGGTGCAAAAGGACCGTTGCTTGAGAGCGCGAGGAACTATCAAGGTGTAATCGAAGTATTTTAGCCCGGCAAATGCCAATCTTTCATATGAACAATAAACTAAAACTCAAGCGCAAACAGAAACACATGGCAGCCATAGCATTCTTACTCTTGCTTTTTGCTATCTGGGTCTATTATGGCAACGTGACGGTGGGCGTCACGGCCTATAGGGTTTCGTCCCCTGCTCTGCCCCAGGCCTTGGACGGCTTTGCCATCGCTCAGGTATCCGACCTGCATAACGCGGAATTCGGCGATAATCAGGCGCGGCTGATCAATACGCTGGCCAAGGCAGGCCCGGATATCATTGTGGTCACCGGGGACCTGATCGATTCCCGGCGCACGGACATCGGGGCTGCCATGGCGTTTATCCGCCAGGCCGTGGAACTGGCTCCGGTATACTATGTGACCGGCAATCATGAAGCCCGGCTGGATCAGGCCTTTCCTGAGCTGGAAGCCGATATGCTGGCAGCGGGCGTTCAGGTTTTGCGGGACGATACTATCCTGCTGGAGAAAAGCGAAGAAGCCATCCAACTCATCGGCCTGGATGATCCGGCGTTTTCCCGGGAAGGCAGCGAGAACTGGGCAGCCGGAGCTATGGCAACGGAGAAGCCGGCGCAGCTGATGACGACGGATACCTATACCGTTCTGCTTTCCCACCGGCCGGAATTGTTCACCGCTTATACCGTAGCCGGGGTGGATTTGGCTTTAACCGGCCATGCCCATGGCGGCCAGATCCGCCTTCCCTTTATCGGCGGGCTGATAGCCCCGGATCAGGGCTTCTTGCCCCAATATACCGCGGGCAGCTTTGAGAGCGGCCATACCACCATGATCGTCAGCCGCGGCCTGGGCAACAGCCTTTTCCCCTTCCGCGTCAATAACCCGCCGGAGATTGTCCTGGTTACGCTCAAGCATGAGTAGGCCCACCTGCCGGCGCTGAATTTAATGTTTATGGAGGAGATATGTTGAGCAAAGAAACCGTAAGCCAGGCTGATTTATTACATGTCCTATCTTTATTGGACAGCCTGAACATGAAATACTGGATCGACGGCGGCTGGGGCGTGGATATCCTGCTGGGCAAACAAAGCCGGGAACACCGGGATATTGACGTTGATTTTGACGGGTTGTTCACCGAAGCTTTATTGGCAATGCTGGAAAAAGCGGGCTATGTCGTCACCACGGACTGGCGGCCTTCCCGGATCGAGCTCCATAGCCCGGTCTACGGCTATATCGATATCCACCCCCTGGTCCTAGAGGAAAGCGGCAAAGCCAGGCAGGACACCCCAGACGGAGGCTGGTATGATTTTGAGCCGGATTATTTTTCCGAGGTTGTGTTTGCCGGGAGGCGCATCCCCTGCATATCCCTGAAAGCGCAAAAGCTGTTTCATAGCGGCTATGAACTGCGGGAAGCAGATAGACACGATATAAAGATACTGGAGGATATCCCTGCGCAGGCGGAGAACGGGTGATGGCTGGTGTTCCTTGCTATACCGGCGTTGGCGTAAGGTACACCATATTTACGTGATAAACAGAAATTTATGAAGGTGCGACTGATGGTCATTAAAAGCTTTACTGAAGAATTATCCGTCTGCAAAGTGCAGAACATCTCGCAGGTCGATTTTTCTGATGAGTTCTGTTTTCTAAGTAAAACAAACGAGGAAATATCTATCGTTTGTTTAACGAACAAAGTACCTGAAAATGTAACACAGCGGGATGACGGCTGGAAGATGTTTAGAATTGAGGGGGAGTTGGACTTTTCTCTAATTGGCATTTTGTCGAAAATTTCTGCAATCCTTGCCGAAAATGAAATTGGAATTTTTGCCATATCGACTTATAATACAGATTATATCCTGACAAAGTCAGAGAATTATCAAAAAGCATTGTCCTGCTTGAAAAACGCAGGATACCAAATCAACAGCTAAATTCTAATTTACCTCCAAAGTTCCTCACCCTCAAATCCAGGTGATTACCCGGCTTTCATTTATCTCCCCCCTGCCTTGCCAAACAGACGGGCCTTGTATTCCGGCGCGATCACCTTTAAGTTGTAGCGCTCGGCGCCGCATTTATAAAGGCAGGCGCCCTGCTCCGGGTACTTGATCAGCTCGTATTCACTCAGTTCCAGCTGAAGGGTGTCCATATATAAGCGGGCGTCGATGTTGCCGGCGTTGAAGAGGAAGGCGTGGCTGGGGATGGAGAACAGGGGCTTGGTCAGCTCGCGGATCTCCGGCAGGGCGAAATCCTCCAGGTTCTGGCTGGCCAGCACCACATTACTTTCCTTCTTGCGGACACGTTTCATGAAACCACGGATATAGGGCGGGGCGATAGGGTTGGCCAGGAAATAATGGAGCTCATCGATGACCGCTACCGAGCGGCCCTGGTTGAGCAGCGCGTGGCTCATAAAGCTGAGTATCTGCATCAGCATGGCGTTCCGCACATTCTCCGAGACATTTTCCAGAGCGGGCAGGCCGAAGGTGAGAAAGCGGTTGTCCGCGATATTGCTATACCCGTTGAAGAATTTGCTCTCCGCGCCCCGGCACAGTGAGTTCAGTCCCAGCAGGATTTCCTGCAGCATTTGCTTTGTATATAGGGGGTGCTTATCCTGGCCGAAGCCCTGGTACTCCCCTTCAATAAGGTTATACAGGTCGGAGAGGATGGGGTAATCCGTGGCTTGCAGACGGCTGAAATCCGTAGCGTCGTTGATCTGCCATTGGCTGTAAAGCCGCTCCAGCATGATCTCTAAAACATCCAGCTGGCTGTCGCTGAAAGCCTTGTAGCTATGAAAGAAATCCCGCAGGAAAGAGATATAATGGGAGAGTCCGGCCTGGCCCTCTCCCTCCTCCCCCTCCGTGGCCTGCCAGAGCCTGGGTTCCAGCACATTGATGCGGTAAGCGCCGTCCAGCAGATCCAGGTAGCTGCCGCCCAAGGCCAGGGTCAGGTCCCGGTACTCGCCGTCCGGATCCAGGCAGATCACGCTCTTGCCGGCCTCCAGGAAATTGCAGAGGATCAGCTTCATCAAATAGCTTTTGCCCTGGCCGGAGTTGCCCAGGATGAGGATATTGCCGTTGGTCTTGTCCTCGTCCCGCTGGTCAAAATCCACGATGATATTGCTGCCGTACTTATCCCTCCCCAGATAGAAACCGTTGGCGTCGGTCTTCCCAGAATAAACGAAGGGGTAAAGGTTGGCCACGGAGCTGGCGGGCAGCACTCGTTCCAGCTGCTGGTGGAAGCGGTTGCGCCCCGCCGGCTGAACGGAGAGAAAGCCTTCCTGCTGGCAGAGATAGAGCTTATCCACAGTGAGCTTGGCCCGGGACAGCTCCGCCTCCACCTCGGCCTGCAAGCTGAGTAACTGCTCCCTGGTAGCCGCGGCCAGCTCGATATACACGGCGGTATGCAGGAAGGGTTCCCGGCTCAGCATCTGCTGGCGGGCCATGTCGCCCATATTTTCCAGGCTGGTTTCCGCCGTCACCGCCTCCTGGATATCTCCCGCGTTAGCCCGGCGCAGCTTCACCTGATTGGTGGCCGCCTTGTAGAGCTGCCTTTCCTCCGCGAAGCTGACCAGGCGGGTGTAAACATGCAGGGTCACATTATCCTTCTCTCCCAAATGGCGGAGTAGCGCCTGCTCCTCGGTACTGGGCGGATAATCCACCACCGCCCAGACAGAGCGGAAGGTGCTGCCGCAGATATAATGGTCGGAAAGGAAGCGGATGGCCGCCGGCGCGATCATCTCCACAAAGGTCTTGGGCCGGTACTGTTCACCGGCTTCCTCCCGATCGGTAAAGGGTTTTCTCATGAGTCTCCTCCTTGTATCACCCACCGCTCGCCGTCGAAATCCTCCAGCCGGCCGGCCACCACGTTCTGCTGAAAGTAAACGGCCAGGATACGCTTGATTTCCTCCTTGCCTGCCCGCTGCACGCTGAAGCCCTGCTCCTGGATGCTCTTTTCAATGCGGTTCAGATAAGGTAAGCGCTCGCCCACGCTTTGGCTGCCCAAGCGGAGGATGATCAGAAATTCCCGGGCCGTTGCCATGCTGACCTGGATCTGGTCCAGGTAGAGCAAGTCCTGCTGCAGCAGGCGGCGGATGGCAGGGTTGGTTTCCTTGGCAATGCGCATGCGGTAATAGGCTTTGTTGTCCTCAAAATCGGCGCGGGAATTGAGGCAGAGCAGTTCCAGGTCGGCGGTGCCTTTGAGGATATGCATTAGGGCGTTTACCCGCGCGCTGACGCTGGCTTCGGAGAGCACCGCCAGATTGCTGGGCTTGACCAGGAAATAGACCAGTTCCTCGCCGGCCTCGGTGAGGAGACTGTCCTCGCCGATCTCTTTAATGCCTAAAAGACTAACTGTGTTCTCCCCTTGCGCTCATAACAGTCCACCGTCATGGGCATATACAGCTTTAGCAGGGTCGGTTCCGGCGGCAGGATGCTGAACCTGTCTTCGCCAATCACCAGGCCGAGCGTCCGGCCGTTACTCCAATCGGTATGGAAGGTGCCGGCATCGTCGATTAAAGTAAGGGTCCCCTTCGTCCCCGGTTCCACCGGGTTATACGGGTCTTTCATCTCCGTGAGCCGAATGCGGGAGCCGGGCGGATACTGCTCCCGCAAAAACTGCAGCCACTTCTGATCTACCGGCATTTTACATCCCTCCTACCCTATATAAAATTGCCGATTAAATATACGCGGCAATGATCTATTTGATCATCGACCGCCATCATGCCCTAAAGATGCATCACTTCACAATAAGGAAGTACGCCAGCACCAAAACGCCCAATACAATCCGATACCAGCCAAATACTTTGAAGTCGTTATTCCGGATATACCGCATCAGGAACTTGATGGACAAAATCGAAACCACAAATGCCACGACCATTCCTACTAGTAAAATAGCCCCTTCCAATCCCGTGAAATCAAATCCGAATTTTATCAGCTTCAGGGCGCTGGCTCCCAGCATCACAGGGATGGCCATAAAGAAGGAATATTCCGCGGCAACAGGGCGGGAGGTTCCCATAAGAATTGCGCCCAGAATGGTCGCCCCGGAACGCGAGGTACCGGGAATCAAACTCAGTACCTGAAACATTCCGATTCCAAATGCGGTTTTGTAGGACAAGTTTGAAAAACTATTAACTTTCGATGCTTTGTATTTATTCCTGTTCTCAATGAAGATAAAAAGAATGCCATATATGACCAGCATGATGGAAACCGTGACATAGTTATAAAAATGAGCGTCCAGCCAGTCGTCAAACAGGAAGCCCAGTATGGCCGCGGGAACGACGCCGATTGCTACCTTTAGCCAAATCCATATGGTATCTTTCTTTTCTTTCGCGGATTTTTTCGGGGAAAAAGGATTCAGCTTATGGAAATACAGCAGAACGACGGCTAAAATCGCTCCAAGCTGAATGACGACTAAGAACATTTCTTTAAAAGCGTCGCTCATATTCAGCTTTATAAATTCGTCCGCCAGAATCATATGGCCGGTGCTGCTGATCGGCAGCCATTCCGTAATACCTTCTATCACGCCTAAAATAATTGCCTTTATAATTTCAATGAATTCCATTACTCATGGTTCTCCTGTTCATAGATCTGATTTTACGCAGATCAGGCAATGCCTTCTCCGCCCGTCGCGTTGTCGGCTACTGTCCACACCCAGGATTTCGCTGTGTCTAAACTCTGCTATTATTCAAGACGAGGCCTCATTATCCGGGGTTCCCCAGCAAAGCAAGTTTTATATTGATTTTGGTGTCGCTGAGAGGAGTAAAACCCCTGACCTCCTGCATGCCCATTCAAGCGCTCCCCCAACTGAGCTACGCCCCCAGCTCTCTTTACTTCGTGCTGGTTCAATTATATCGCGCCCTTCTACATGATAGTTTGGAAATAAAAAAGGCGTTGATTTGCTTGGCTTTTTCGGCTAGAAAATCAGCGCCCGGATATCCTTTGGAAACGGTTGGTTCGCACTTTTCGGGAAACGGTTAGTTCGCAACCCCGCATTTTTTCAGAACGATAGCAACAGTAACGGGAAACAACAAAATCAGCTTTCGGGCGGAAAAGATCTGCCCGCTTTAAGCGGTTAAACCTTTGCTTGCTGATAAGTCCTGACCCCGAATCATACGCATCTTTTTGGGATTTAGAATTAATTAATAAATATCAAAAAGGCCAACCATCATAACCGATAGCTGGCCTTTATCTTTGGTGGAGATGATGGGGGTCGAACCCACGACCTCTCGGATGCGAACCGAACGCTCTCGCAAGCGGGCCGGTTTTAGCTCAATTCAAACTATAAACAATGGTTTGAAAGATGCTGGAACCGGCTCGTTTTCTTTGCCTCTGGCACTTTTTTTGTGAACTCACTCACGAAGAAGTGTCAAGTTGGAAAAAGGATGCGATTATAACGGTTGCCGCGTGAGTACATACCCTCATTTTTGATGCAGGATGTGAACCGCGCGGGGAGCGGTGCGTTCGCAACCAATACCGAGTAATAAACGCTCTCCTTATCTATCACAACACAACATACTACTTGCTTTTGATTGTATATCATCTATATTGTTCAAATCAAAGTCAAACCAAACCGGGTTACCTTTTGTGGTCTGTTCATCTATAGCATAGTCAAAGGCTTCCTTTGTCACTCGATTGCTGGACACACTGCGGCGCAGTTCGAGTGTGCTGCAGTGGGTCTATTCCGCATACAGAACAGACTGTCGGGAGTGCCCGATAAAGGAGAAATTTTTGAGCGAGTGCCGGAAAAAGAGTGCCCGGAAGCTGGAGCGCAGTTGTTTTGAGCCTGCGGTCCGGCGGGACCTTACAAAGCAAACCACTCCGGAATACCGGGAGGCTCTGCGACTGCGGCAGATTTGGTGCAAGGGTACCTTCGCGGCCCATAAGTGGGGGCACAACTTAACACGCGTTTTGCGACGAGGTTTAGAGGCAGCGGAAGACCACTGTCTCCTGTCCGCGACCGCATTGAACTTAAAACGGATGCTTCGGTGCCTGGGATAACGCCCACGGCACTGGTTTTTTGCGCAGGAGCTGAAGACGCGGTGAAAATACCCCTTTGTAAACAGCTCCAACTTGGCCCGAAGTAAGAAATAAAAAGCGGGGATGTATTCGATTTATCAGCATATTATTTTTTATAATTGTCAAATATACCCTTGAAACGCAAGTATTGACAGAATACAGGAAACAATTATTAAGGAGGATACAAGAACACTCCCGATAGTCACCTTCTTCCTGTTCGTGCTAGTTTCCTTAACCCTAGGCATTAAGTTGGCACTACGGAGCGCTTTTGAGAGCGGTTTGTAGATCAACATAACAATAGAGGCATTAAGGCCGCCTTTAAGTAAATTAAACGGTAAAAATGCTGGAATTAAAAGTTTGACAACTGCTTCTCTTGGATATCCCAAATAGATCGGGGTGATCAGATAACTCCATAGGAGCATAACGACGGTTGTAATAAGCCATCCTGCTATTAGGCCTAGTATTGCCCCTTTGTAATTATGTTTCTTTTTGTAAATGATTGCGGCCGTACAAGCAAATGAGCAGCTTGAAATGATATTCATAAGCAACCCGATAAACCCGGTTGCGCTTACGGTAAACATCTCTACAAAAGAAACCAATGCGGACATAGTAAAGGCTGTCAACGGGCCAAATAGAAAGCCGCCCATTGTGATGATAACGTCTTTAGGGTCATACTTTAAGAACAATACAACAGGGATTCGCCCAACTACCATTACCAAATAGGCAACTGCACTGAGCATTGCGATTACTGTGAGCTTATTCGTTCGCGTTTGCATTGAAAATCCTCCTCAAAAAATGTACACCTGAAAGGAATGCCTCTCAGGTGTTTTTTAATAGGCGGATTTGTACACAGCAAAAAGCTGTATATATAAACCACATCTTCTTCCATCCAGACTTTAACTGTCGGTTTTGGAGTTGCACCAATTCTGCGTTTTTTACACGCTTGCGGACTTTACCGCCGATCGGGAATTTCACCCTGCCCTGAAGACATCATAATTCAGTTGTCAAAAGTATTATGCTATATTTCACTTCTTAAGTCAACTCAGTCAAAAGCAGCTAAAAAAGGATGAGTTTAGGGGTCGACTAATGATAGAAGATGAAAACCCGTTTACGGGTAGCAAGAAAAAGTAAACGTTAACAGTTAATAGCCTAAAAGCTCTTAAGTGTTTGGGCTTGTATTGTCAATGATAGTCCATTCACCTGTTTCCGAGTCCTCAGTCAGATAGAAATACTGTTCTGTATAGCCATCATTCATAAAGGTTTTGGTATGATCGTACTCAACATAGTATTTTGCCCATACGACAATAAAATGCTCCGCAAGATAATCGTCTGTCCATCCCCGCGCTTCGGCAAGCTCGCTGCCTGTATACATCTCAATCACGCGCTTCGTTTCGGTATCATCGACTTTAATTTCATCGACACGCACATTAATCGTGTATTCTTTGTCGATTTGATTTTCGATTGCACTTTGGACGGTTTCCATTGGATTTGTCGTAGGCTTTTGCAGCCACGGGTCCCAAAGCCCTAATTCATAAGCGGCAAAACCGCAGAGGGCCAGTAAAGCGGCGATTACAGCAACTAAAGCAAGAGCACGCCGGAGACTTCTGACTTTTACATCTTTTTTCATTTTATTAGTTATATTCATAAAATATCGATCCTTTACATCAGTGATGTATGTATCATCTATCATCTCCAAAGCATCGAGGATGTGATTAGCATTCATTTCGCTCCCTCCTCTCGTAAACGGGAAAGTAATTTATCTCTTGTCCTATGGAGCATGGATTTAACTTTGCTTTTGCTGAAATTGAAATCCAGACTGATTTGCTCAATAGAATCCAAGTACCAATAACGGCTGAGGAAGACCCGTCGTTCTGTTTCCGGCAGTTCCGCGACAAAACGGTTGAGTGTTTCTGAGAGCTCCGCAGTGATGATTTCTTCCTCTACTGTGGCGTTTGATGGAACACATCCTTCAAGCTCCTCAAGGGCAAGGGTTACTTCGCCGCCACCACGTTTAACCCTGTTTTTATCTCTCCATTTTTTCAGAGATACGCGACGAGTAATCTTTCCAAGATATGTCCGCAGGATGGACGGACGATTTGGCGGCAGTGAGTTCCACGCGCCGAGGTATGTATCATTCACACTTTCGTCAGCATCCTCCGAACTCTGGAGAATATTATTAGCGATGGCATGGCAGTATTTTCCGTATTTTGACGCAGTTTCTGCTATCGATTGTTCAGAGCGCGCCCAAAACAAATCGACTATAATGCTATCCTCCATCTTTCACCTCCTATGTTTAATTCGTGGACCTTCACTACTATACTTCCCGTTTTTTCTTTGCGGTTGCACCGAGGAGTTGGGTTTATCATTACAACGTTATTTATCATTTCATTTTGTAAAATTTATATCCTAAAATAACACCTACATAAAACAGACATATAGCCGCAATATTTACAAACGAAAAATTAATGTGGTAATTATTAGGACTATAACTATCTGCCATTGCACACTGAAAAGCAGCTCTCGTTCTTTGATGCGGGAAGTGAACCGTATGCAGAGCGGAGCGTTCGTAACAATACCGAGTACTGAACAACACTCTCCTTATCTATTCACAACACAACAGAGTACTTGTTTTGGATTGAATATCCTCTATATCGTTCAAATCATAATCATACCAAACTGCGTCACCTTTTGTGGACTGTTCATCCATAGCGGAGTCAAAGGCTTCTTTTGTCACCCTCTCATTGTCGATATAATATGAAACAGTTAAGTTTTCACCATCCTGATTTGACAGGGAATACCCAATCGGTTCTGTTGTAAAACCTGATGTTTGAAAAGCCAGTATTCCCCAGCCATAATCTGCGGCACCACTCGAAAAAAGAAACGTGCCGTCCGACTTTAACTCCTGCAGACCCCTGTACGTAATCAGATATCCGTAAACTTTGCCGCTCATATAATGAAAAACCTCATAAAACTCCGGTGAACTACCCACGGATAATTCAAGAACCACTTCCGGCACGTTGTCGCCATCCATGTCGAGTACTGCAAAATCTGTCACTTGCAAGCTGATCTCGTACACTCCATTATCGGCCAGAAAATCATTTAGGTAAACGCGCTGTTGGTTATCAGTACTGTAGTACTCAAGTTCGTTCCGCAAGACGCTGGCATATGCTTCAAGGCTAGAATTATCGGCGGCAGTTGAAATGGGGTCTTCTGATGTTAAGGAGGATGGGTTATCCTCGGCATCTATATTCGGGGCGCTCGGCGCCAGGCTGCAGCTTGATAGCAAAAACGCAAATCCCAGTGCAACCACAGTTAACAATAAGCTTATTTTTTTGTATGTAATGATACTTTCCAACCTTTCTTTCAAATCAAGCTTGCCTTCACGCTTATTGCTTGCAACGATATTTGCATATGTTTCATTTCGTAGCCCTTCATTTCGCTACTTTCCGTTTTTTATTGCGGTTGCACCGAGAAGTCATCATTATTCATCATTTCGTTTTATAGAATTTATATCCCAAGACAATCCCGACAACAACCAGACATATAGCCGCAATATTTACAAATAGAAAATTGATATGATAATAACTCGGATGATAACTACCTGCCGTTGATATCTGAAAGGCAGCTTTCCCAATCTGGGGCATAACTAAATTAATTATCGTGGTATTCAGTAATGTAATTATCCCTGTGATAACGAGTATCCCAGAAAAAGTAAATCCAATTTTATTCATAATTATTTCCTTCTCATAATTGATAGCTGCGTCTTTGAGCAGATAGTATTAAAGTGTAAATTAAGCACTTTCATATATTATTGAAACAGTCGTCCATCAATGAGAATTTGAATTTCAATGCCGGAGATTATACCGTCTTTAAGAAGAAACACTATGTGGTTGCAGGTATCGTCTTCCGCTGGAGCATAGCCGTATACATAGTCATATTCTGCAGTCGGCGTCCCATTGTCTACATAAGTCTCCGCATATTTTAAATCCGAATCGTAGGCGCTAAGCAGATCAGCCTCGCTCATCCCGCAGGCAATTCCTCGAAAAGTCGCGATTTCGTGTGAAGTTGTTGAGATAACGGTTAATGTCCATTTGTTATCCTCATCTGTCTGAATATATGTAATCTCAAGATTATCACATATAACATGATTTACGTTGTGAAAACCATCGCTGTCTATTGTCTCACGGCTTATCTCATTTAGAGAATAATCCCAAGGAAAATCACCGTAATATGTCCCCAGAACAAGCCATTTGCCATCTATAAGAACGGAATATTCGGCCACATCCATTTGGGATATAGATTGAGCACTGCGCAAATCAGCCGTAAAGGTTTCATCGCCAGGGTAACAGTCGTTTTCCATCATTGCAAAAAGAAAGGCTTCCGAATCGGCATTGAACACAAGATAGGTGCAGTCGGGGTATGTTGGGCACACCCAGTTGTCCTCGGCAATATACATTCCGCCAGCTAATATGATTTTCTCTGGCGCTTCGGACAGATGCTCATAGTTCATGCGGTATATGTCAAGTGTCATGCCTTCCATGTCGTCATAGGTATATGCCCACTCCAATTTCTCGATGCGCCAGGCAGTGTATTCGTACTCTGGGAAATCCGCACAGTGCATAGCAAAATACTCCGCCACCTGGTCTTTAGCGGCAATCAGCACTGCGTCGGGGACGTCTATCCCATCCATAACCGTTTTGTTAGTATCCTCAGAAGATGAATTGTTATCATTGCCGACTGGACTCTCATTAAATTTGTCTGCAACCGTGCAGCCGCTTGCCAAAGTGACAATCAACAGAACCATAGCCAAAGTTACTCTAAGCATTTTGGTGTTTATCATAATAAAATTGATTTACTCCTTTATCCATTTTATTTTCTTATATGCCTGGATTATTTTTCTTAAATATTCATCCGCAAAATGAGAGGTAATAGTTGCTGTATTGCATATCAAACCTCAATTTCAAATATAAGGTCTATTTCCGTAATGCGGCCGTATGCTTCAATTTTAGTCGGGATATTGCCGACAAATCGATAACCTTTGGCGGCATATCTATCTATAATATCGCGGTGATATTCGCATTTTGAATTCACAAAGCCGCCTATGGTTAGCCTGACATATTCGTATTTTTTAACCACTGTTCCTCCGCTTAAAGTCTAGTTTTTCTGTATGAGGTAATGATCCAGTTCCTCAACGCTTTGATTAACCCGGCTTTAACATGTAGTGCTTAACTTCTTGCCCGAAAAACCGTTCACTTCTCAAAAATCATTATTATGTAAGATAAATAAGTACTTACGAAGCCGTGCATTCTTGTAGGCTTTCTATTCCATTCCTTCTTCTTAACAGATACTCTTAATTGCTCCTCATTCACTTTTTCAGTCAAACAGTATTCATGAATACTGTCATAAATTGTTCTGTCACGCTTTTCAAACGCATAAAAACTCTTTAACATTCTTTAACTTCTCCATTTGCGATTTCTGATTTCAAATACTATGTTTAGCTTTTAGGAAACCAGTGCAGTGAAAATATACCCTCCGCCGACCATTAAAACATTACTAAAACTATGCATAAGAACTGGGTACAGTATACTTTTACTTCTTTGGTAAGCTATTCCTTGGATTGTTCCAAGAACAAACGCATAAATGATCTGAAAATAATTTGCTTCGAAGGTTAATGGCATCAACGACCAATTAACATGTGCAAATGCGAATAATAACGATGCAAGAATAACCTCCAAGGTAACACTGCCTTTGATTTCAATACTTTTCCCAAATGAGCGGGTCAGCAGAATAATTGGGAGTGCCCGGAAGACAACCTCTTCTGCCGGTCCGCTTAAGAATAACTGGAATCCCAGAGTTCCAATAATGTTCCTTCCATCTAGCGGAAACGCATAAACAGGAAGCTGGTTGTTCAAAGCCATAAAAGTGTGCTGCGCTACTGTAATCACAGCAAAAGCGGCCGTGAACACGGTCAAGTATTTAATTCCCTTTTTCTTATCACCGAGTTGAAAATAGAAGCCAAGAGTAAGAAGCTTGCTTAGCACCAGGATAAGTGCCAATGCAATTAACAATTCAACCGTATGATGTATCGAAATTTCAGCAAAACTGTCGAAGGGATCTATTTGCTGATAAGGAATTAACCCTGCAACTAAATGACCCGCTTTCCCCAGCAAGATCTGCATAACAAGCAATAATATAAAAGCAATTATACCGAATACTGCCCGGTTGCATTTTAATATTTTCAACTTAAAACAACTCCTTGACTAACTCTATGTTTTCCTTAAAATCTGTTTTTCTTATAAACTTGCCGCTGGGGAAAATCGTCAAATAAGAAGCAATCGTTACTAGGGTTGTATCGATTATGATTCGCAGAAAGACATCGGCAATATAACCAGAAAATACTAAGGGCATAAAAACAAGGAACGCCGCCCAATTTAAACCGAAAATTAGCAATCCAAATTTCATTACTCTGTATTTCAAAGACCGCCCACTTCTATTGCTGCCAAGAAGAACAAAAGCTGTTCCGATAGAAATTCCCATTAAAAGTGTCCATATTAATGTTTCCAAAGGCCTAGATTGGTTTCCTGATTGGATTACCCCCGAAAAATAAGCGATATATCTGCCTGCCAAGAATATTCCCGTAAAAACCGAAATTGCCTTGATTTTTTTTCTGAGCATAAATGTTACTGGACGATTGCACTCTGCTTTTTCAATTTGCAGCTTGCTCAATAAAATGCTCAACACAAAAACAGGTATCGCATCACTAAGACCAACAACAAATTCGTTAATAATCAAATTACCAAATAGAGACACTCCCTCAAGCATTGCAAACAGCCAAAGAAGTGCTATTGCTGTCCCGTAACGCAGCCCTTTCTTCACGCCTTCTCCAGGTATCTCATTCCTGATGTTTAAATACACAAACGCAACACCCGAAAATGCGAATAAGGCCCAAAGAGAAGCGGTGATTTCTGTCCCAAGAATACTCGCTAGTAAGCTAAAGTTTGCATTCTCAGGCATAGTGCTGAATGAGGTCGTAACAATATGCAGAACTATATCTAATAACACGCAAGCTAATACTATAGCGACAATTTTTATTTTTTGACCTTTTTTCATGTATCTCACTCCTTTAAAGTATTGAGTATTAAGTATTCTCATCATCATCGATAACTGAATTCCCAATATCAGCCAAATTCGAAAGCAATTTCTCAAGTAAATGTCTAGTTCTTGCGATATCATTCGTATCCATCTCTTTGAACATTTTTTCTCTAAATATTGATCCTTTTTGGTCTGTTTGCTTCCAGAAATCATAGCTCTGTTCTGTCATTCTCAATCTGGTGACTCTTGCATCTTTCTTGTCTTTTTCTAGCGTCATCAGTCCCTTTTCCTGAAGTTTTATAGCCACTTGCTTGATATTTTGGTGAGAACTTCCCATCGCAGTGGCAACCTCTTTTAGAGTTGGGGGAGAATCGAAGAGGCTGTTGATCGTTTCGGACAAAAACCATTGTTTGGTTGTCACATCGAATTCTTTAAACTCTCTTTCAAGGAGGGTATTCATCTTATTTGAAATGATCAGAAAAAGTCCAAAAATCATCGCCTCATCAGGAATTTTATCTGTCTTGTCTACATCCATAATTACACCGCCACACTTCTATTTGATAATGCGCTGTTATTAGGTAATGCATTACCTAATTGGATAATACATTACCTATTATGGTTTGTCAATACTTTTTTAAATTTTGTTAAAATATTTTTGTACACCTAACTTAACGCCGGGGCATCAATCAGAGGAGATGTCCAATAATTTGAGCGCCAAAATGTAAAACGAGCACATATTTCATAAAAGCCGCCATAAATCTCTTTCAAATTTTGCTACTTACATAGTCCTTCTTGGTGTTTGCCAGGAAGGGCTTTTTTAGTGACACAGGAAGGAGTGTACATACATGGAAGACTGTAAAATAATTGCCATCACGAACCAGAAAGGTGGAGTGGGGAAAATTACGACGGCAGTCAATCTCTGGATTGGTCTCGCGCGTAAAGGAAAGAAAGTGCTTCTCGTGCACAGTATGTATTAAACGTAATGGGAAGTAACTGATTTCCTAAAATCCGCACTATGTTGACTCAATTTGATTCTTTCCATGGCCGCTCTTTCTTTGTCCAGTTGCGCTCCTCCCAGTACTGCTTTTCCACAGGAGAAGAATCCCAGCCCGCTCGATGCATGTTTGCCATCATACGGAATAAGAACCTTGTTTTGATTCCGACCCTCGGCGGCCCAACACGTGAGAGCCGTCGAGCAAGTTTACTCATATCGTTTTCGATTTTAACTTTTTTCGTTTCTTTCACTTCGGCCCAGTTCTTAGCCATAACACTAATTCCATAACTTTTAATGTAGGGAACGCCCCAATAAAACAGTGATGTTTTAACACTTTTTATTGCCCGTCCGGCACCTGCACCGGCGGTCGTAGAAATTACGACCGCTTTTTTTGTAAACATCCACTCTTTGGGGCGATGCGACATCCAATAATCAAACATCATGTCAATTAGCGCCTTCAGCGATGCAGACGGCCCCATACAATAATTAGGCGTCGTGAAGACAAGCAAATCGGAATTCTCCATGGCATCAACTATTACCCTCTTTTCTGGGTAATACGGACATTTTGTCTCATCTTCAATGCATTTATAGCATCCCATGCAAAAGTGATTAAGGTCTCTTGGTAGGAAAAATTCTGTAATATCAGCTTCAATAGCAAGCTTTTCAGAAAATATTCTTCCTATATGATAAGTACTGCCTTTGTGATTTTGCCCATGTATCATCGTGATTTTCAAGTTTCAACCTCCATTGAAGCACCATCATTAATTTAAGATAATTAAAAGTCAAACTACTCATGACTAACTACAATTGAATAATTAACGGGGCGGTTAACCTACCCTGATTTTCAAGTCATGAACCAATTCTTTCGACTTGTTATTACGCATATTTTTGACCGATTTATTAACAGGTAAAGGTGCTCCATGCGTGGGAAGTATTCGTTTTGCGCCCGAGGCTATCATTTTTTCCCGAATCAGAGAAGCGGTTAAAGAAATCAGCGGAGACAGGTCCATTTCATTTTGGACCTCTCGTATTCTTCTTTACTTATTAATGAAATAGGAAACGCTGATTTCCACATTTCCTTTCAGCATAGCCCAAACCGGACATAGCTTTTCTTCGGCAAGAGCAAGCGCCTTTTTAACATCGGCTTCCTCAACATCCTGTGATTTTAAAGTTAATTCAAGCTGTGACTTAGGGTGTTGATCCCGTATAAAACCCTTTGCATTTATTTTTAAAGAAACAACATTTTTATGCATCAATGCCCTTAGAATTGTTAAAAGCGTTGAGCTGATACAGGATGAAAAGCTGATTATCAATAATTCCAGCGAAGTATAACCTTCTCCATTGCCTATCGGAGGGAAATAGTCAATACTGATTTCTTGATTGTCCCTAGAATTTGATAAAAACTTCACCTTATCATTGACGGTATGCAAATTGATTTCCAAATAATTATTATCCATGTATAACATCCTTTCAATTCATAGTTATTAATCACATTAAAGTAAATCTGATACAGTTTAACAGTTCCTCTTTTGAGGGATGCGACCTTCTATTCGGGAGCGCATGCAATCTCAAAATAACAGCGTATACGCAAGACCGCAAAAAGCTTGTTAGCTTTGGCCTTTGAACAGGAATGGCCTACGCGATTCCTGCCGTTTCAATCTTCACGGCTGTGCCCTTGCCCGAGGCATGTTTCTTCAACACCGCTATCGCAAGCAAAACGCAGATGGCGGCAAAAATATAAACCACCCCTAAAACAATCCAGACATTTGAAATGTAGCGTGACAGAATTACGGCAATCGCGTCGACAAGCGCATGAAGCACCACCGCAAGAGGGAAGAACCAGAAGAGTTTTCCTCCGTTCTTTGCAGCGAACCACACAAGAACCGATAAAGAGATTTGTATAGCCACGGCGGCGATGCGCTCGACAATGCTCATCAGAAAAGTGGCGGGTGGAGTTGACGCAAGCGCCGCAAATGTGGCGTTGAGTGTTTGTAAGGCCGCCGCGTCGGTGACGCCGGCAGTAAGCGTATCCTGCATGCCGGCATTCAGCTTGACAGCCATCACAATATATGACGCCATGCTGACAAAGAGGATGTAAAACGCCTCAAATCCGCCGTGCCCGGCACCGTACATCAGTGCGTTCCTGTCGTTGCCGTGTTTCTTTTTCAGTACGGTTCTAAATGCGGTATAGCGGCCGGTCTCCTCGAACAGTCCGGCCATCAGTCCGCCAAAGATGCCGTAAACCCAGATGTTGCTTTGGATTGTCTTGCCAATGCTCGATGTAAAGATGAGCATGTTGATAGAACCCTCAACAAGTAATGCGAATACGATAAAAACCGCACAGCCAATAAAAAACGGCAAGACATCCGCCTTATAGTTCTTTCTGAATATGAGGAACAGTACAACCGGGATCGCGATGCCCACCAAGGCAATTATCGCCATACATATGATTGATAATAAAGGTACCGTGTATTCCATGAAGTTACCCTCCTTTAGTTAATTCTTGCTTTTTAATTGGCATTCCGGATTCACAGGGGATTTTTGTAGAACATAAGCCGCATCCATAAATGAAAATATGGTAGTTCTTATTACAATATCTGATCGAATTAATTACTTTTTTACCACACCCCTCTTTGCAATGCCCATTTAAGGATATCGCGCCTGCCGGACATCTTTGCTGGCACTTCAAGCAATTTGCACCTTGGTATTGAAGGCAATATGCATGAATATCCTTTTCCCTTTCCCGATCGGGCTTCAGCTTCAAATTTACAACGAAGCTTCCGCAACGGTGCGCCACACCTTTTTCAGTAATAAGCAAGTCATTTATGCCAAATGTACCTAATCCTGCCGCATAAGCGATGTGCCGATGCGACCAGGGCGAAGCCCAGCCGACATCCGGATATTTCTTAAAGTGAAACATTGGCGTCACGTCCGGTATAACGGCTAAAATACCTTTGCTCATTAAATCAGCTGCTATTTCCCGTGCAAGTATCTGACTGAATATCTCTCCGGAACGCCTCGTTTGCGCCCATCTTTCTGAAAGCCATTCCACTTGATTTGTTTCATCTTCTTTAATTATCTTTGAAATTGGAAGGATAAAGGATACAACGCTTATATCTTCAGCTTTAGGAGCTTCGACTCCATTGTTTTTTGCCTGCCATCCCATTATTTCTTCAGGGGTAAAATGAAAAGCCCCAATTATTTTCTTATATGCAGTAAATATGGGATCATCCCCTCGGACAAATCCAACGATTGGCTGATCAAAAATGTGTTCCCCTGGGAATGGGTATTCCATTTTGTTTGCTGGGTGTGATGAAACTTTATCCTTGATCGTATTTATAAACCAATTTTCATCGTATTTTTCTCCGCTGCATTTTGCAAAACAACTCTTATCCAGTTTTGGTTGCTTTGGGAAGCCGATTCCCAGCATGTCAAAAAGCGAAGTTTTAATTCCGGGTATATCTGTTATGTATGAAAACCTGCGGTACTTGTTTTTCATTTTTCTATCGTCAAGCAATACAATTTCCCCCATTCCCAACCATGCAAAAATAGATTAAAATCGGACATAACTGATTTGTTTTTTTATATTGGTTGCCGCCGATTACACTTCTAAAAATTTGATTACTTTTATCCGCCCTAAAATAATTGCAATAAGTGTAACAAATATGCCGGGAAGGATAAACCCGATCCCTCTTCCTAAAGAGTCCTATTACGCAGACAAGAATAAATCACCCTTTATCCGCGAGGGTGGTCTCTCCGTTTAGCACATCTTCGGTTAAAATCTCCAAAGCCTTCCCAATCTCCTCAAATATCGGACTGTGTGCGGAATATTCAAAAGTATAGAACGCCTTTACGGGAGCATTAAGTTGCTCGTAATACTCTTTTTGCAAGCAATAGCAACAGGTATAGTCGTAAGCTCCGGCCAAAAAATATACCGGAATTTTCAATGTTGGAACAGCTTTAAATGCGTTAAATGAAAAGGAATCTTCGCGTACCTGTGTGCTTTTGGCAAAGGCTTTGCCCCGCCAGATGTTAATTCGCTCCCGTTGGGTGAATTCCGCAAGCCGTAGTGTGGGGAAGAATATCCCATTAATAACAGAGTTCATATTCCGCATTGTTCCAACGCCGAGACTGTGCATAGCGGTGTCACGCAGAGATGAGTCCAGGTACTCTTGAAGCGCTTCGTCAGATTCCATTATTGGGTATTTCTCAAACTTTATCACCATCCTTGTGTTTCCTGCCGCCCGATACTGATCGAGCATATATGAATAAGCCAGCCGTTCCGAACTCACTTGGTCAGCAATCTGGCTCATGGCAATATAGGCGTGATACAACTCGGGTGCTTGTGCGGCAACTTGAACGCCAATAAATGTACCGAATGACTGACCCAGCAAGTAGATTTTTTCCTGGCCAAAGCGCTCGCGCAAATAGTTTGTCACTGCGATGGCATCAGATATGTATTGCTCCGTGGTCATCGTTTCTACAGTAATATCGGCACTGTATGAAAGAGCGGTGCCGCGATAGTCCCAGTAGCAAACAACAAAATTGGCCTCAATTCCAGTTGGATACGTCTTTGCTAAAAAGTATTCTGGGATTCCGGGTCCGCCTGAGAGAAAAAGCAGCACGGGGTTAGTCGTATCCTCGCCCTTGATAATCATGCCCTGTTCAACGCCGTTAATATCCGTGAACACCTTCTCGGCGATGCTAGTTGGCTTTACCTCTCCATTCTTGCTCAAATACTGCTCAACTGTTCCGCTGCTCAGAGGGAAAATAAAGCTCACAAGAGTGACAAGGAGTGCGATAACAAGCAAGAGTACGAGCCACATTTTACCAGACTCCTTTTTCTTCGCGGTTATTTCCAAATTATGCAGATCTTCCATAATAGGCCAATTCGCCTCTTTCATCCTTAATAACCCATTAATGACACAGCCTAATCGTACTGATTCCATCTTCTATCAAGACTTGGTTGTCAATAATCATCGCTTCCATTCATAGCCATGCTGGTTAATTATAGTCGGTAATAGTGCCTTTTCCGTCAAAATAAACCAGGTCACCATCGTCATAATGCCAGATTGCCTGAAAAACGGTCGGCCTTCTGATACCGTTTACTTCTGTATATTCATCACAGACCACCGACCATTTTATCATTTCGCTTGATCCGTCGGTTGCAACAGCCCCTCTGTCGTCGGTTACGAAAGACAGCATTTCACCATCTTCATTAAAAGAAAAGATACCACTGGCAGATATATCGCAACAGAATATCGTTGCTTTTGCTTGCAAATCGTCGATTTCATCCCATTTGATATAGTCCTGCAAAGCTGCGTTGGGAACAAGGAGGATTTCCGAGAGGAAAGTGACCAAGCTGGATTTGTCCATAACATTACCTGTCTGATCAAACAAAGTGAAAAGTTTAGCTAACACGCCTTTCATGGATCCGGACCCATTTACAAACGAATCCAATCCTTCAAAGGGGATACCATACATTGAGCTGTCAATATAAGCGATTCTGTTCGGCTCATTCACAAAGTCATATTGGGTGTAGTCGATTTTTATCATAGGTTTATCCTTGCTAAACAAGAAATCGACATCCTTATAATCTATTTTTATATAGGACATTTTCTGTTTGCCTATATAACCGCAATATCTGAAATACCTCTGAACAGGTGCTGGCAGATCCGCGATATCTTCCTCCTGGAATACGTCATTCTGATGTTCCACTTCAGCAATCAGACCAGCTTCCGTCTTATTAAATTCCGTTTTAGTCTTTGAACTAGGGATATTAAAGAATACCATCAAGATTCCTACTAAGCAGACAAGAATTCCTATAAAAATGAACACAATTTTCCTATTCCTCCTCTTCATTTCGTTTCTCCTCCCACTGATTCATCTTTCGACGTCATAATAGCCTTGATATTTTGTTCCAGGCCTATTAATCCTTTATAAATGCTGCAAGTTAATTCGGGGTCAAATCCCGCAAAAAGTTTATCGAGAAATTCTATTTCCCTTTCGTAACGTTTCTCGAAATAACCTGTGCATTTTGGAGTTAACTCGATCCGCAAGGCCCTTGCGTCATTTTTATCCTTAATTATTGTGACATAACCTCTTTCATGCAAAGCGGCTGCAATCCGTTTTGCATTTTGTCGGGAATATCCGATAAAATTTGCCACTTCACTTATTGTCGGCGGCTCATTAAATTGTGAAATGCCTAATATGAAAAGCCATTGTTTAATCGTAATATTTTTATCAAATTCGTCTCCAAGCACCTGAAGTTTATTCGATAAGGTAAATATCGTTCCAAAAATATAGGCTTTCTGTTCCAGGTCATTCATTTGCTAATCCTCCAATTAAGGTAACATGTTGCCTATACTATACGCAACATGTTACCTATTGTCAATAGCTTTATTAAAAAATTCTAAACCAATTCTGAAATGACTTGTTTTACATTACGTTCAGAATCATTATTTGCTATTTCGTGACATGTTTAATAGCGATAACCACAACTTTTGAAAAAGCAAATCAAAAAAACAGTTAAGAAAGAACTGGATCAATGAATATATAGTATATAACCATTCCGACAGGCTTTTTATCTGTCGACTATATAGGAACCAAATCTTATTCTATCTTTATCTGAGGGAATACCGTTAACTACTTTTTGCCACTCACCGTCTTGGAATACTTCATATTGTTCAAAAGCACAAGGTAATCCGTTTGCGGTAGCTATGTCGCTGCTATCCATAAGCTGAAAATGTAAATGGGGGCCAAATGAATTGCCTGAATGACCTACTTTACCGATAACATCACCCTTTTTCACGCTTTGATCAACCGAAACCTGAATAGACCCTGTTTGCAGATGGGCAAACGCAGCATACACATTGTCGTCAATTTCCATAATGACGTAGTTGCCGGCAACTGATTGAACATCGTCATTCTTCGGATCGAAATAATGAGCATTTTTATAAGCATTAGACATATCTGAAAGCAAATTCGTTCGTACTTGTTCTTCATAGCCATCCTCTGCTTGGACAACGACACCGTCACAAGGTGCATATACTTCTTGACCCCAGCAATAATATTCATTTAAGGGAACCCCCAGAAGGAGATATTGCGGCAAGCTAACACGATAGGCGGGCCAGCCCTTTCTTTCCCAATCTACTTGTATAAAATCATAAGCATATCTTGTGCCTAATTGGTTTGTGCCATGACTCGGAATTTTCGTCCCCGGAGTGTTAGGAGAGAGCCATTCTCCTCTCAAAGGAAACTCTACAATTATCGGCTCACGCGCATCAATCATCTCATACCCCTCATCTATTGATTCTTTACCTACATTATCTAAAACAACAAGTGCTACAAGGGCAAGTGCCAGTACAATACTGATGTGCTTTTTCCTCGTCCGCCTTGTAAGGGTGTTGGGTGATTTGCGCCTTTCACTCATTCTACGCCTCCAAACTATTGATAATATCCTGGGCCTTAATATTAGGATTGCGATACCGTGTACGTTCGTTTGTACTTTTTCCATACTCAATAGCCCCATTTGGACACCAGTGAATACATGCAAGACATTTTTCACAGCTATGTTGCCAAGATGGAAGTTGGTTTTCTATTTTAATATTTTTTGCAGGGCATACCTTGGCACACAAACCGCAACCTGTACATTTCTTTGTAACCCTAAATCCTTCATCCCATTTGCTTGCATTCTTATAAAGAAAAATGTAATTAACAATTTTGCTCCATAACCTTGCTTTGCGTTTAGCCGGTTTTAATTCATAGTTAGAAATGGATTCCGCAATAATTTTTGTTTTAATGGTAGCTTTAGCAATCAGATTTTCTATTTGTACTTTGTCAGGGAGAGGGTGAGTAATAATGTAATTAGACGGCATCTTAATCTCATCTGCAAAAGATAAACGAAAATTTTTGGAAATGAGGATGTCATCCAATGTCCCCAATGAATTTGACCGTGTACCTCCAGAATTAGCAATTGCAAAGCAGTAAGTATCTGGGGCTATATCAAGAGTTTCAATAAAGCGCTTAACCAATCGTGGCAGACCGTTAAAGTAAATAGGAAATATAAACCCAATAGATTCTCCCACTCCACCCACAGGTTCATTTATTTCACTTCTAGCTATCGGTAAAACAACAGCATTATCCATTTCTTTTGCTATATTACGAGCAATTTGTAAGGAGTTTCCTGTAGCAGAAAAATAAAAAATTTTTGTACCCATTAGCTTTACTCCTTGCTCAGCTTATAGAAAACTTTCCTAAGCTCATCAAGATATTCGTCAAGTGTTGTAATGATGTGTTGATAATCCAAGTTTAAAGTTTTCGAATTTCTAATATCATCTAATATTTGATTAGTAAAACCTATATTGGCCCAAAGGATAAACTGCTTACACTTTTCAATATCTAAACCAGCTCTAAACTTAGAAACATCAATCATATCAAATATTTGATGGTCATATGATGATTGCTTTTTGTCGGCTCTATTCTCAAGTGCTGCGTTGACTTCATCAGATTTTGTCATAATAGAAAGTTTACTAAACTCAAAAATCCAAAAATATTGCTTTATCAAATCAATTTGAAGTAAATAAGATTGACGCAATCTATTAAAAATATCTTTTTCCGAAAAATCCATTTTCGCAAAATATTCTTTATCAAGAAGTTCGGTAAAGTAGTCATACACAAACAGAAAAAGCTCCTGCTTATTATTTACATAATGAAACATCAGGGCTTTAGAAATCCCTGCTCCTTTCGCAATTACATTTGTTGAAGCGTTGTCAAATCCTTTTATGGCGAATTCTTTTAGCGCAGCATTCAAGATAGCGTCGCGTCTTTGAGGTTCTAACTCCATTAATTTTGTAGGCATATTCGACACTCCTTTGAAAATATCATCTGGCGTTTACCTAATAGGTCAATAGGGAATTTAAACAATCGATTCTTTTTTATCCTCTCTAGCTGTGTCAAATAGTGACGACCCTCATATTCAATCATAATTTCCTAAATATTCGGTTTGGGACTTCTGCATTATCTAAAACACCGCTTTGGTAGTTGCATCCGGTCTTTGATATGCAGATAATTTTATAAACGTCTTGTTATTCGTGCTTTTTCCATCAACATCCCCACTGATTATAATAAGCCTATTTTATCTGCTATTATTTTCAGCTTATGCATAATGCCTTATTATACATAGTCCTTCTTGGTATCTGCCAGGAAGGGCTTTTTTATTGACACAGGAAGGAGTGAACATACATGGTAGACTGTAAAATAATTGCCATCACGAACCAGAAAGGTGGAGTGGGAAAAACTACGACGGCTGTCAATCTCGGGATTGGTCTCGCGCGCACCGGTAAGAAAGTTCTTCTCGTTGATGCCGACCCGCAGGGCAGCTTAACGGTGAGCCTTGGAGTAAAAATGCCCGATGAGCTTCCTATCTCTATCGCAACGCTCATGCAGGACATTATCGAGGACAAGAACATACCGGAAGACTCCGGCATTATTCGTCACACCGAGGGTGTTGATCTGCTCCCATCCAACATTGAGCTGTCAGCCTTTGAAGTTGGCCTTATCAATGTTATGAGCCGCGAGTATGTATTGCGAGATGCCCTTGAACCCCTAAAGCAGAAGTATGATCACATCTTGATCGACTGTATGCCGTCTTTGGGGATGATGACAATCAACGCACTAGTTGCTTCGGACAGCGTGATGATACCTTCTCAGGCCAGTTATCTATCCACAAAGGGGTTGTATCTGCTGATGCGGTCAATCACAAAGGTCAAACGGCAAATCAACCCGAAGCTCCGAATTGACGGTGTTTTGCTGACGATGGTGGATAACCGCACAAATAACGCCAAAACGATTATCAACTCACTTCGCCAAACCGGAGATAATCTCCGCATTTTCGATACTGAAATTCCGTTCTCCGTGAGAGCCGCTGAAACCAGTATTGAGGGCAAGAGCATTTTCGCCCATGACGGGAATGGAAAGGTTGCTGTCGCTTACGAACAGCTGACAAAGGAGGTGCTGGCCAATGAGCAACGTCAAAACAATCGATCTCGGTCTGAAGAACGCATACGATGAGCTTTTCATGGACAATAAAGGCCGTGAAGAAAACCGTGCTCCAAAGATACTGGATATTCCTATTGCGGAGATAGATGATTTCCCAGAGCATCCGTTTAAAGTGAAGATGGACGAGGATATGGAGCAGCTTGTGCAGAGCGTTAAAGAGCGCGGTATCATTACCCCGATTACCATCCGTCAAAAGGAAGACGGACGCTATGAAATTGTCTCCGGACACAGGCGAAGAAAGGCTTGCGAGCTCGCCGGCCTCGCCACCGTGAGAGCCGAAGTGCAGGATTTAACACGAGATGAAGCAATTATTTTAATGGTTGAATCCAATTTACAGCGCTCTCACATTTTACCAAGCGAAAAGGCGTTTTCCTACAAAATGAAACTGGAAGCCATAAACAGACAAGGTCAGAGAACAGATTTAACTTCTTCTCCATTGGATAATAAGTTGAAAGGAATTACAGCAGCCAATCAAGTCGGAGAAAAAGTCGGAGAGAGCCAAGCTCAAGTATATCGCTATATTCGTTTAACCAATCTATCTCCAGCTCTTCTGGACATGGTTGATGACGGCAAAATCGCAATCCGGCCTGCCGTTGAGATCTCCTATCTTGCTACAGAGGAGCAGGATGCTTTGATTGAAACCATTGCTTTTGAGGAGTCTACGCCATCCCTGGCTCAGGCCATTAAGATGCGTGACTTTTCAAAAAACGGAAAGCTAAACGAGGACGTTATTCTCTCCATTATAAGTGAGGAAAAGCCGAATCAGCGGGCAAAATTCAGTATTCCTACAGAACGAATCCGCAAGTTTATTCCTGATAATATCTCTCCCAAGCAAACCGAAGAGTATGTACTCAAAGCGCTAGAGTATTACCACCATTACCGGCAGAAACAGAGGGAGCTTGAACGATGAGCCTTTTTCCAAGGGAGGAGTGGGCCTTTTTTTAATCCGGTCATCAAGTGCTTCCCCTCTCACACTCTCCCCTAAAACCAGCTGTACCGGCTGAAAAAAAAGCATATATCCCTTTTTCAGCTGGTAAAAATTAAATCTTTTTATTGAGGTGACAAACTATAAATGACTAAACTATTCAGAAGCAAAGCTTTCCTCGGCGGTATATGTCTGGTGTTGGCTGCGGCAATAGCGTTTCTGCTGTTGCCGCGTTTTTATGCGTCCCAGTCTGCAACTGTTAGTGTTGTGCGGGTCACGCAGGATGTGCCCGCAGGAACAGTCATCACCAGTGACATGCTGACAACTGCAGAAGCCGGTGCCTACGGTCTTCCGGGAAAGGTCGTGACATCAGATGCCGAGGCAGTCGGCAATGTAGCGGCAGAAACACTCTATGCCGGTGAAATGCTTTGGCAGGACCGCCTTATGAGTGAAGAAGATTATCTTGCATCTGAGGAAGCTCATGCAAAGGGCTTAAGTGCCGGCATGTGTCTTGTGACGCTGGAGCTTCCGTCTGCATCTTCCGGCATTGCAAGCGTCTTAAGGGCTGGGCATATCGTAGATGTTTACGAATGCAACAAGAGCGAGGACGCGAGCTATTCCATCACAAAATGCCTGAGCTCCATGTATGTCTATGATGTTCTCAACAGTAATTTGGAATCGCTGAACGATCTGGAAGCGAAGAAGGACGCTGCATCGACTGAAGATACAACGAATTATGACTTGAAACCCGTTTACGTCGTGTTCAGATGCACGGAAGATCAGGCCCAGACGCTGATACGCCTTGAACGAGCTGAATCGCTGTACCTGACGCTGAAGAATACGGAGGGATAATCCATGAGTATAAACGCTATCTGGGGCCCGCCGCATTCTGGAAAGACCACACTAGCTATTGACCTTGCATATGCGCTTTCCCAAAAGGGCCAGTCTGTGTGTCTTATTTCTCCTGAACTTCACAGTGAACTGTCTGCCCGAATGAAGATCAATATCACAAAGCAAAAGAGCTTGGTCACGGCATGTAAAGCCAAGGAATCACTGAAACAGGTCGTGTTCCGGGCAGATGAACTGCTATATGTTCTGGCTGCCCCGTGCTACAACGATGCTTTCGGCGAGGATATCGGAAGTGATGCGGCCAAGGCGATTCTTGACCAGGCAAACACGCTGTTCGATGTGGTTCTCGTAGATTGCCCTTCTCATGCCGGTAGTGTACTGGCAGCATGGGCTTTAAACCGGGCGGACAAAGTTCTACTGCTTACAGGCAGCCAAGCGTCTTCAAGCCTCTGGTATAATGCATACCGCAGAGCTGTCGAAACCGTCGCGACGAGAGCCATTTCCGTCTGCATTGAGATAAACGACAGCTTCGACCATCCTGCGCTGCACAAGCTGATCGGCGTATCACCGGAAGTCTGGATTCCATTTTATAAAGATGCGGAATCCTTCCAGAACCTGAAACCGACCTTATACGATTCAGGCGGGAAACCCGGCAAAACATATTCCGCCAGTATCGATGCGGTGTGCACAAAGCTGAAAGGAGGCCGCTTATGAGTATTACCACTTACGAATTTCTTTCCGTCCTGCAGACCCAGGACGATAATGTCGAGGCCAGCAGCGGCAAAAACAGCTTCGATTATATGACCGTGCTGAACAGCGTGAGATCCACCATTGCCCAGAATCACGCAGCCGAGCTTGCCGCCGCGTTGAATGATATGAAAGCGGCTCAAACGTTGAAAAACCTTGTACTGAAATACGCTGCAGAGTGCATGGCCGGTAAGGATTACGATCGGGACGAGCTGGTTGAGCGGATTTATCAGGATATGGCCGGCCTTGGCATCCTGACGAAGTACCTCTACGACCCATCCGTGGAAGAAATCAACGTCAACGGCTACAATGCCGTGGAAATCATCCGGGCTGAGCGCACGGATTACCTTTACGGAACGGAGGCCTTTCCTTCTCCTAACGCCGCCCTGGATATTGTGAAGCGCATGGTGCGGATGGGCGGTATGCTGCTTGATGCTCAGACGCCGCGCGTGGACAGCTATATCGGTTCCGGAACCCGTATCTCTGCGATTATTCCACCCCTCGTTCCGCAGGAGCAGGGTGTTATCGTCAGCATCCGGAAACAGAATAAGAACCGCATTACGAGAGAACAGCTGATTGAATCAGGTTCTGCTACGGAGGACATGCTGGACTTCCTTTCAATGTGCCTGTGCTACGGCGTTTCCATCGGCGCAGCCGGAGGAACCGGCAGCGGCAAATCGACGCTTATGTCGTATCTTCTGAATGAATACATCCTGAAAAACGACGACAACAATAACCGCATCTATATTATCGAAGACAGCCGAGAGCTAAACCTGATGGACTTCGACAATGCAAATGACCGACCTGCGCGTGTCCTCTACACCGTGACCAAAGGCCCACCGAAACCGGTGAGTATGCACGACTTAATTGTCAGCTCTCTGCGTTTTCATCCAGCTTTGATTGTTCCCGCTGAGGTCCGTGACGGTGCGGCATTCCAAGCGGCAGTCGCCGGTCAGACGGGACACACGATTCTGACATCCTTCCATGCGGATGGAGCGGAAGACGGTTATCGCAGGCTAGTCTCCATGTGCCATACGGCGGGAACCCGGCTCACCAACGACCAGCTTTTAGAAATGTGCATCAGCGCCTGGCCAATCATCATTTTTCAGAAGCAGCTCAAAGACAACTCCCGCAAAATCATGGAGATCTTTGAAGCAAGAGGGCTGCTCGATGGGGCGGTGAAGGGAAAAACACTGTACCGTTACGATATGGACAGGGTTGAACGGGACGGTCATGGTCATATCATCAAGGCACACGGGAAGCATCGGCGTACCGGTTGTATTTCCCCCGCACTCTACAACCGCTTGCGTGATAACGGTGCGCCCGAAGAGCTGCTGAAGCGGCTGTTTCCGGAATTTCAAGCGGAGGAACGAAAATGACCACAATTATATATAGTTATTTCGCTGTGTTTCTTTTATTGAGCACGGCGATTTTTCTTTTCTTCAGGCTTGATCTTGTGCTGCGTGAGAGCATGCAGCGTTCTTCCGTGAAGCACCGCAAAATCAAGCGGTTCAAAAAGCAAACTGCTTTGAGTCGGAAGCTCACCAGTCTAGCGGAGAAGCGCAGAGCCCTCATAGAGCACAGCGAAATGCCAAAGACCGCTTATTACGTTTTGACAGCAGCTTGTGCCGGCATCGGGCTCTTTGCAGGTCGTGTTATTTACTCCTCGCTTCTTATTTCCGCAGCTGTCGGCATTATGGGCTTATTTGCGCCTCTGCTGCTGTTCAGCTTAAGGCAGACAAAAACACAAAATGCCAGACTTGACCGTCTGGCTGCATCTATGATGATCCTTTCCAATTCCTATTTGGTCACGGAAGATTTCATTACCACAGTCAAGGACAATGTGGATATCCTTGAATACCCGGAGCCTTTCCGGGATTTTCTTGCCTATGTAACGCTCATGGACAGTGATTTGAAGAACGGCCTTCGCCGCATGGAGGATCAGGTCAATAATGGATACTTCTCGCAATGGGTTGATGCACTCGTCCTGGCCCAGGATGACCGTGAGCTCAAATATGTAGCGGTATCTGTAGTTGAATCAATGCACGATGTTCTTCAAGCGCAGATGGAATCGGATGCAGCAATGTATGCCGTCTGGCGTGATTATCTGCTGACGCTTTTCCTCATATTTTCTGTTCCGCTTGTATTCAAAATCCTAATGGCGGATGCCTATGTGGCACTCACGACCTCGCCCGTCGGTCAGGGCTTGTTTGTGCTGCTTCTGGCTTCCGTCGTCTACTCTGTGTTTCGGGCGCTCAAAATCAACCGTCCGCTCATGTTATGAAAGGCGGTGCCGTGTGACTTTATCGCTTATATTAATTGCCATTTTACTTGGCTGCGGTGCATGGCTGATTCTTTCGGCGAAGCTCTTTCATGACAAGTCGTTTTATGGACATAAGACCCTGAGTCAGCTCAATAAATGGCAGCAGGAAGATCGGGACATATGGGATTATCCCATCCTAAAAAAACTTGTTTCATTCCTGAGCCGATATGTTTTTCTGGACACAGCTTCCGCTGAAACGCTTTCAAAGAAGCTTTCCCGTGCCGGCCTTGCTATCACTCCGAAGCAATTCACGGCTCGGAAGTATGTCGTCATCGCGTTAAGTGGTTTAAGCATTCTGATTTGCGCATTGCTCAAGTTCTGGCTTGGCATTTTACTCATAGTCCTGTTTGCCGTGCTTCTTTTAATGAAGCAAAGCGAAACCCTTTCATCCAAGCTGAAAAAGAAAGACGAAGCCATCGCATTGGAAATGCCTCGATTTATCCGCACCATCTGCCGAAATCTCCGAAGTAACCGGGATATTTACGCCGCACTGCAATCCTATCGCAAGGTGGCTGGACCGGTGTTGGGCGCAGAACTGGATATCTTGCTTGCGCACATGCGGGCAGGTGGCGTATCTACTGCTCTGCAGCAATTCCAAAGTCGTTTAGGAACGGAAGAGGCCTTTCGGCTCTGCAGTATCTTGATGGAAATTGATCGAGGAATCGACCAAACCGCTACTCTCGACTATTTGGCTGACGACATGGCGCGTCAGGCCAAGTTAAAAGTTCAAAAAACACTTTCATCCCGACCTGCGAAAATGAGGAGAACCTATCTCCCCGCAGTCGGGATTTGTGTCGTCATGATTCTTTATGTGCTCATCGTGTTCGTACAGAACCAATTAAATAATTTATTTTAACAGGAGGAAAAACCAATGAAAAAGTTCATTCGCAAAATCCGTGAAAAGGTGCAGAGCACCGGGACCCGCCTCGCTAATCTGATGACAGACCGCAAGGGTGATCTGGCCACCAACACCATTGGGGCCATCATCATCGCCGTCGTTGTCATCGGTCTTCTGATTGTGGCGATCAACGCATTCTTCCCCAACTTCTTCAGCAGCATGTTCCAGAGCATGGCCGATAAGCTGAACGCCAACTGGTAATAAGGAGGGAACCAACATGACAGCCAAAATGAAGCTCAACGGTTATCTGCGTTCCAAGAAGGGCGATTCAGCGGTCGAGTTTATCATGACGGCTGCCATGCTGGTTCTGGTCTTTGCCATGCTGATCTCCGCCATGATTTACGTTACACAGTATTACAGCGCAAGCTATATCTGCCGCCGCGTGGTCCGTACGATAGAAACGACAGGCGAATACGATGAGGCAACGGTCCTCGCGCTGGCAGATGATCTGGGCGGAGACGCCCTGGATGACCTGAATATTCAGGTGGACGCAACGTATTGCAGCGGTACACGAATCCAGCTGCGGGACGAATTCAGGGTTACGCTTACGGCTGAGTACAGAATTATCATCATGCAGTTCGGTCAGCAGCCGATCTATGTGGACCTTCCAATTCAAATCCGGCTCTCCGGGCGTTCGGAGGTGTATTGGAAGTGAAAAAGCTACTGAAAGACCGGACAGGCAGCGCATCGATCATGTTTTTCGGTTTTCTGTTTGTGCTCCTGCTCATGACTTTTTTAATCATTGAGATTGGGGCTACAATGGAGAACCACGACTACGCGGTATCCGTGTTACAGAGAGCCTGCAACAGCGCGGTGGAAGCAAACATTATGGATGAATACCGTGCCGACGGTATTCTTTTGTTGAATACACAAGGCGCAGATGAGGACTTCCGCAGTTTTGTCCAGAATGATCTTCCAAGCAAATATCAGGTAGTCATCAGTTCTGTGAACTGCACTGCTTCACCGCCGAGCATGACTGCAACAGGCACCATTACCTTTCCAACAGTATTTTCACAATACGGGTTTGAAGAAATGACGGTGTCCTTCACGGTGAAATCCACCAACTACGATCTGAATTAGGAGGACATCATGCAGCTGATCTGTACTGTTATCAATGCTGGCATCCTTGCGTATGGCGGCGTAATGGATTATAAAAAACGTGAGATTCCCGATTTGGTGCCTGTGATTCTCATGTTGACCGGATTTCTGAATGGGACGCTGATTCTGCCTCGGATGATCTGTTTGCTCATAGCAGCCGCGACGTTGCTGATCTCTGCAAAGCTCTCAAAGAACAGCCTTCCGGGCGGCGACTTCAAATTGATTTGTACTCTGACCTTCTCGTGTGGGCTGTGCTCTCTGGCAGCCATATTGCTATTGACAGGCCTCGGCGCAATCCTTTTGAGTCTCATTCGGAAGCAGCCCTTCAAGCGAAATATCCCGCTATGTACCTACGTCGCACCGGCATTCATGATCACAGGTGCGGCACAACTTATCTTACAAGGAGGACTTTTATGAAACGTAAAATCGCAAGTATAATCGCCCTTGTCCTCGCTCTGTGTACGCTCATGGCAACCGGAGCGATGGCGGCATCTGCAGACACGGGCGTCACTGTTCGTGTCAACGGCTATACGGTCACCTTTCCGGATGGCCAGCCCTACATTGACGCAAACAGCAGGACCATGATTCCAGTCCGCTTCGTCACCGAACAGCTTGGCGCTAAGGTTTCGTGGAATGGAAATTCAGAGACCGCGATCATCGAAAAAGATGGTATCTGTGTTGAAATTCCCATCGGAAGCGATACTCTGAGCGTGACACAGGATGGCACCACGACTGCGGTTAAGATGGACACGACTTCTGTGCTGAAAGACGGACGCACCTATGTTCCTATCCGCTATGTCGCCGAAGCTCTCGGTGCATACGTCGAATACTCCGAGCTGTACAAGACAGTCGGCATCTACTCTGATGTTCTGACAACCGCTGAGATCGAGCAGCTTCGCACCTATGACTATACGCTGCCCGCCCTCGCTGTCGATTATGAAAGCGCAAAGTCGCGTTACTCCGCAGACGAGCTGGCCTTCTACTTTGGCACCGACCGTGCAAGCTTCGTAAACTATGCAAACGCCCGTGAGTATCTTTATCACGTCATGGGCAGGAGCGGCGAATACTACTTCAAGAGCCTGGAGACCGTTCTTCAAAACAGCACCAATGACAAGTTCTATGATATGGTCGTTCAGGAGGCTGTAGCCGAGATCAATTACAGTTCCGCAAACCTGACAGTTGAGTTTCGCGCCGACACGTCCTGCATTTATCAGGCCTGCAATATGGACAGATTAACCTGCGCGGTACGCGGCATAGCTGTTGCAACCCTGCATGTGAAACCAACCGAATTGACCGGCGCAGAGACAGCTCTCCTCTGCAGGCTCGGATACACACAGCTCTACCAAGACACGGCCATGTCTATCCCTGTTGATGTCCATATGAACACACAGCCCAACTATCAAGTCAACATCCGCACTATCGTTTCGCTTGGTGAAGCGTATTAAAACAGGAGGGCAAATAAGAATGAAACGAAAACCTATTATGACTATCTGCGCGGCGATCTTGCTGATCGCCGCGCTTTCTGTTTCGGCGTTTGCTGCAACAAGCGTTCAAGATCAAATGGCAGCAAACAGCGCGGCATGGTGGGTCGCGTACAATGCCGGTGATACGGCAACATGCGCCGCACTCCACGATAGCAATGTCGCCCTTGCATCACAAGCATCCAGCGGAGGCGGATCGTCAAGCTATAATAGTTCCAGCGGCACTTGGACTATTACCGATTCCTCTGGAAGCACGACCAGCTCATCCGGCTCCAGTAACGGCAAGTCGAACACAGTAACCTATACCACCACTTCTTCAAGCGGTGCAGTATCATCCACTTCCAACAGCACCTATACCAGTTCTTCCATTTCTGCATATATGGATGCCGGCGGTACAACCTCAGGACTCCAGACCTCCTATAACAATGCGGCGTCCAATGTTTCTACGACGGGCAATTACGGTGATGCGGTAGCGACTACCGCCGCCTCTGACGAGGTAGCAGTCGTGAAGGCTCTTCTTGGTTTAACCGATGCCCAGGCGAGTCAGCTTCAGGCAGACCTTGAAATCTCCAAGCAGGCCTATGATTCCGCTCAAGCTGCATACAATGCTGCAGTCCTTTCCGGAGACACCTCTGCTGCGGAAGCGGCCAAAGCCATGATGAATGCTGCCCATGATGCGGCTCAAGACACCCGCGCGGCCTACAACTATACCGGAGATTCCAGCACGGCAAACGATGGCGGTTACTTTTATGACACCGGCTCCGATAGTCCTTCTGATGGCGGCGGCTTCTATACCACTACGATTACCGCATCCTATAATATCACTGCATCCTCAACCTCCGGCGGTTTGATTTCTCCCTCCGGCACAGTTAGCGTGAAAAAGGGCGAGTCACAGACCTTTGCTATCACTTCTTCTGCTGGTTATGAAATCAAGAGCGTTACAGTGGACGGCGTGAATAAAGGCGCAATCACTTCCTACACGTTCAGTAATGTGACTGAAGCGCACCAAATCTCTGCCGTGTTTGCACCGTCCGGCAAGGTAGAGCTTGGCAATGTTGCTATCACGAACTCGCTCGGCACTTCGTTGAATGGCAGCTCCATTAAGAGCGGCTACGGTATCTTCGCTATTGTCAGCGCAAGCTACAGTGATGTGGCCGATTTGAAGCTGGTCATGACATATAACTTCGGGTTTGGGAGCAAGAGCGTGACACTTCAGGAAACCTCAAACGGAGTATTTGCGTTCCCTCTCAATGCGGCCAGCCCAACTGGCAGCCGATGCGTATATATTCCGGTTGAAACGGCGGATGGGACTTACACTCTCACGATTACCGTAACCGCCAAAAACGCCGCTGGTGAAGTTCTCACCGAAACGAAAACCGCCACAGTTGTTGTAAAGGGCAATATGTACGAAGATGATTTTACCGCTGATTCCTGATTAAAACCCAAGTGGTCCGCCTTCATACAGGCGGATCACATACATAGCGATTTGCACATTTGCAATCTTTCCCTGTGATTTTATAATGGACCTATAGGGAGGGATTGCAGATGTTCAAACGAGAAAAGAAAGTCTGTGTAGAGCTTTCAAATGCCGAACTGCGTATGCTCCGAAACAGCCTAATAAACTCAAGAAACAGACTGATTTCAGAGGGCAGACATACCGACCCCATCGACGAACTCCTGATCATGCTGATGGCCGGATAATCGAATACCGCTTACATACACCGACTGCTTCACTTCACGTGGCGCAGCCGGTGTTTTCTATTATCGGAAAGGAGATTTTTATGGAGCCGAAAACGATTATTGGTATCTGCCTTGTTGCTTTCATTGTCGGCGGTCTGATCTTTTTATTTATCCGAAACCGGCGCAAGTAACGGAGGCAACAGTATAGCCCCGCCTTTATCCGGTGGGGCTATACAAATAAGTAAGGGAGGAAATGAAATGCAAGATAACGAAAAGCGCATGGCCGGCGATTATGAGATAATTCACGCTCTGCAGGTCGGCGACCGCGAGATCGTCATCGGTGAAAACCTCATGAATGCTAGTGGTCAGAAGTATATGTGTGCCTTTTGTACTGCGAATGAGTTGTTTGCCCAATATGATGATCTTATTGTCAGCGACGATTACATGGAAATTCTGAAATATTACGGAGAACGTATCGCTAAACAGGCGGAAAAAACACGTGCAGAATTGGCCAAACCCCGTATTCAGGGTATTGACGATACCCCGATTACTGCTAGTATGTGTTACCCCATAAGCTATATGGACAATATCGAAGGCAAGGTCATCGTCATCAAACCGGAAGTGCTCAAGCGTGAATACCGAAGCGCAACACATCAGCTCAAACTCTGTACCGGCGGTTTTGGCTCTCACCCGAACAGCCGGGGTTCCGCTTGCTTCTGCACCGATCTCTACAGCGGAAAAAGTTCACGTTTTGAGCGCATGGACGTTCTCGGAACAATGGAGCCAGAGAACCTGCCGGAATGGGCGAGAATTGGTCTGAATCATATCCGGCAGGCTGAAAAACAGAAGAAGAGTATCGACAAGGAGGCAAGATAATGGATATGGAATTCAGACCTATGATACCGGCTGAAAAAAACTACAGCTATACTCAAAGCCAGCAGCTTATTATGCAGACCGGCTGTATCGGGCATCTTCGCGGCGATATGGATACCGATGGAAACAGCTTCTTCACCTCATGGGACGATCATCGGTCCGATCTGAAAGCCGATGAATTCAAGCAGGAGTTTGATACCGTTATCAATATGCTCCGTCTTGATGAACGTTTTGGGGGCGTTCTAAAAAACCGAAGCAGCCTTGCCGGTTACTGTTACGGGCACCCGGATAGCGGATTTGAGGGTAACTACAGTAAAGAGTTCGGCTTTCGCGCGGACACCGAACAATACAGTTATATGCTACGCCTGAACCCAAGCAAGGGCGAATACAATCTCTATTGTTACTGCTATAAACGCGATTGGCTGGATAGCCACATCAAGAACGCCGAAAAAGGTATTCGCTTCATTACTCCAAACTATGAAGAGAAGTTTCGCATTCCCGATGGAGATAAGATCCGCATACTGCTATCGGATGGAAAAACCTTAGATCAGACCTGCCGTTACATCGACGAGTATCATCTGGAGGTTGGGCGAAATCTCTACCATATTTGTGAGTTTGCCGAACGCATGGAGCAGAACGGTAATACAGTCATCCCGCTGCGCTCATCGCTCCCGGAGACATGCTATGGAACATTGGCAGATACCGGTGAACTAATTATCATCAAGAAGGCCGAAACCGGCTACTATAAGACAGATATTGAAGGCGGCAGTAAAGATCAGAACCGTCAGCTTGCTGACGAGTACAATAGAAAGCTCGGCGTCAGCAAGGCACAGGCCGAAGCCATGTCTACCGGTTCTCTCTTCGGATGGGATGTTCCTGGAGCTGATCCTAAAAACTACGATATGGATGGTAACTTCAATAACCGCAGAAACAGAGATTGGGGTGATGCCAGATGACCGACACTGACCATTTGATTTGGAGCAATTACCACCTTGACTATAAGGATTGGAAGGAAGACCTCGAAGCCGAATATCCTGATTTGAGCGAGGAAGACCGGTATCTGAAAATGCTTGAAATCAACAATGACTATCTGGATGATGAGCGCATCAATCTTAACATCCAGCTGTCTCAGCCCATTCTTATCATTGCAGATTTGGGGCTTTGGGATGGCCGTCACTCTGGATACAAGGAGATCAAAAGCGGCAATATCAAGGACTGTCTGTTTTCCAATTACGATTATGCCACATGGTATGTAGACAAGATTGGTAATCTCCGCTGTGATGTTATTCACCACGACGGCACAAACCATCTTCTCTATCGTGTCTTCAAGGATGATGCAACGGAAGACCAGCGATACCGACTAGAGGAGAAGATTTTTATGGGCATGGCGACGAGGGCGGATATAACCCGTGTGACGCGCAGACTTGGCGATGAAATCGGCAAGGTCTACGGCTGGGATTTCCCGCAGCGCACCGCGCAGAAGGCTTATGAGAGGTAACATGAAGATTATGAAAGGCAGGAGATGCCAGTGGATAAGAAAACAGCTATATGCGAGTACCTGAAGAAAAACCACACAGGTAAGGAAAAGGCCGTTTTCAGTTCTGAACTGGAACGGCTTTTTTCTATGGATGGGCGAACGCTTTGCCGTAAAATCAGCAGTCTGCGGCAGGATGGCTATCCCATCTGCAGCGATGAGACGGGCTATTACTACGCAGACAATCAGAAGGAGATCAATGATACGGTCTGTCGACTGAATGAGCTTGTAACGAAGATTTCCAACGCCCGTACCGGTCTGCTCTATGCCTCTGTACTTGTCGGCGACGGCATGACCATCGAAATAAATATCAACTTAAGATAGGAGGCCTGATACCCTTGCCGAGCAAATACCAAATCATTTCCTCGCTGGTGGCAGAAAAGGCGCAGGAAATCACCTCAAGCGCTGACAGATACACAGCGTTTCTGACTACGGCAGCAAATAACTACAAATACAGCTTTCATGAGCAGCTCATGATCTATGCCCAAAAGCCCACCGCCACCGCTTGCGCTGATGTTGAGACCTGGAATAAGCTCGGCCGCTTCGTAAATAAGGGAACAAAAGGCATTGCTCTTCTGGTTGAACGCGATGTACCCTACAAGCTGCGCCATGTCTTTGATATCTCGGATACTAACAGCTATTATGGGCACACCATCTCGCTTTGGCAGATGGAGCCGCGTTACGAAGCGGCAGTATCGGAGGCACTGGAAAACCAATTTGGAGAACTCCCGCAGAAAAACAGCTTTGCGGAGAACCTGACGAGCTTCGCCGGCCTTGTAGTTGACGACAATTTTTCTGATTATCTGTCGCAGCTGCTCTCTGCAAAGGTAGGAAGTCTACTTGAAGAGCTAGACGAACTCAATACGGAAGTCTGGCTAAAAAGCACGCTGAAAAGCAGCGTGGGCTTTATGCTTCTGACCCGCTGCGGCATCGACGCAAAATACTATTACTCCGCAGAGGACTTCAGCCACATCTATGATTTTAATACACCCGAGACCATCTCTGTTCTCGGGGCCGCCGGCAGCGATATTTCTGAAATGATTCTGCGGGAAATTGCTGCAACGGTGAAGTCTTTGCAGCGGGAAGATAAAAAACAAGTCCGTACATTTGCAGCTAACGAACACGACCGCTATGATGTAAATGTAAAATTCAAAAACGAAAGGAGTGTTGACCATGGAACTGACCTACAGGCAGGAGGGCGATTATCTGCTTCCGAACCTGGCAATGCCGGAATCTCCGAAAGTTGGGAAGTATGGAATGCTGCGGCGAAGCTTCCTGCGCAGCCACCGAAACGGAATTTACACCGGGATGATGCTCAGCGGAAAGCTGAACAGTCACTTGGAGGAGATCGATCGGAAGGCCAACGAGATGATGGAATTCCTGACAACACAGATGGCGAAATCAGAGGGCGTGACAGAGAGCCTGAAGGCGTCGAATCAGATGCGCTGGGTGGCGATGATGAACAGCATCAGGAGCCGGGCCGAGGAAGCGATTATGACGGATCTGATTTACGGCTAAGTGACCCGCTTCCCAGCGTCCAAGAACAACAGGATATCATTGCAGAAGCGGAGGCTGAACAGGCTTCCGCTTTTTCCATTTCTCAGGAGGATATTGACGCCATCATTACCCGTGGCAGCGGTGTTCATCACGGCAAATATCGTATTTACGAGCAGTACCTGAAGCGCATGACTTCCGCTGACAATACCGCGTTTTTAAAAAACGAATATGGTTGGGGCGGCGCATATCCCGCCGTCGCTGATCGTGATCTTGATGAGATGCACGATGCCAAGGGCATAAAGATCAGTCGTGGCAGTATCAGTGAGCCCGACGCATCCATTCTCCTCAAATGGAACAAGGTTGAAAAGCGTATCGGCGAGTTGATTGCCGCCGACCGCTATTTGAACTCGGCTGAAAAGGAACAGTATCCCGCTTACCGTAAAACCCAGGAAGTCCGCAACGCACGGTGGAAAATCGGCAAGGAGTTTCAGTCTATTATCAGGGACTACAATGATTTTCAGGAACAACTTGGAAATACCGATGCCAAGCTCAATCAGTACGTCCTGATCGACTGCGGCAGTGAGTTTGGTCAAGGCAGCAAAACTACCTTTACGCTCGGCGAGAACAACTTCATACTGCCACTGATGCGTGGCGCAATGCACACCATTATTGCCGAGAACACACATCTGACGGAACGCTGCGAAGCCATGCTTGTCTTACTGGACAGTGATCTTGCAAAGCCGCTGGAGCCGACTTATGACGAACTGAACCCGTCACCAGAGCCGGAAAAAGAATACCGCTTCTCTCTCGGAGATACAGTCTATATCGGTAGTCAGGAGTATGAAGTTCTCTCCTTCAATGACAGCGAGGTCTGTCTCTACGACACGCAGTTTCCTCTGTTTAACAAGGTCATGCCTCGTGCAGAGTTCGACAGCAAGCTTGCCGAAAATCCGATGAATGACCATCTGCTGCAAGTTGTTGAGAACGCAGAGCCGGAAAATCTCGTTGAGACCAATATCGGTAAGGTGCCGGTTGAGGACTATCGCGAAATCGTAGCAATACAGAATGGCTTCGACAGCTATGACGATCTATATCGTCAGGGGTTTCGCATCGGCAACGGTTATGATAAAGCGCCTGAGAACGAATCAACGGAAGGTTTCCAGGATGGTGGAATTCCAGCAAAAGAGGATTACGACGATTTTGATGATGTTAACCCTGCTGCTATCCGAGAAGCCCTTGCCAAACGCGGAATTGTAAACGGTGAGCTTGTTGACCCTGAAGCCCTGGAGAGCGACCCGTTCATCCGGCAAGTCAGCGCCGATGTTGAGCGACTCTCACATCACGCGCCGAAATCGCGCGAGAAGGTTTCTCCCTTTTTGCTGCATCCCGAAATACCAAGCACCGAGCGTGCCGATTACCGGATCACTGACGACAACATTGGCGCCGGCCTCCCGCATGAGCGATATCAGCACAATGTGGATGCGATCAAGCTCTTTAAAAAGATCGAATCTGAAAACCGTCTTGCTACGACGCCTGAGCAGAAGATCCTTGCTCAATATGTTGGCTGGGGCGGTCTTGCCGACTACTTTGACGAACGCAACGGTCGCTATGGTGAACTGAAGGAGCTGCTTGCCGAAGACGAGTACACCGCCGCCAGAGAATCCACACTGACAGCGTTCTACACGCCGCCTGTCGTTATCCGTGCCATGTACCAGGCCCTGGAGAATATGAACTTCAAGACCGGCAACATCCTGGAACCGTCCTGCGGCGTCGGTAACTTCATCGGCATGAAGCCGGAGCACCTTTCAAATTCCAAGATCTACGGCATTGAGCTTGACAGCATTTCGGGCCGAATCACGCAGCAGCTTTATCAGAAATCCTCAATCGCTGTTCAAGGGTTCGAGAAAACAGACTTGCCGGATAGCTTTTTTGACGTAGCCATCGGTAATGTACCCTTCGGCAGCTTTAAGGTCCCGGACAAGAAGTACAATAAATATAACTTCCTCATACATGACTACTTTTTCGCCCGCTCATTGGATAAGGTCAGACCAGGCGGCATCATGGCATTCATCACTTCAAAAGGCACAATGGATAAGGAAAATCCCTCCGTGAGAATGTACATCGCACAAAGGGCTGACCTGCTTGGAGCTATCCGCCTGCCGAACAACACTTTCAAGAATGCTGCCGGCACGGAGGTTACTTCCGATATCCTGTTCCTCCAGAAACGCGACCGTCTCATTGACGCGGAGCCGGATTGGGTGCATCTGAACACGGACGCAAACGGGCTGAAAATGAACCAATACTTCGTGGATAACCCGGATATGGTTCTTGGTGAAATGCACGAGGTCAGCGGTCCCTTCGGGCTTGAAACGGCGTGTATCGCTTATCCGGGACAGGACCTCGGCGAGCAGCTCTCAGACGCTATTCAGAACATCCATGCAGAAATCACAGAATATGAGCTGGACGACCTGATTGAAGAGGACGAAGACAACTCCATTCCCGCCGACCCCGACGTGCGTAATTTTAGCTACACGTTGGTAGATGGCAAAATTTATTACCGAGAAAACAGCCGTATGGTGCCGGTCGATGTGTCCGTCACAGCGGAAAGCCGCATCAAGGGCATGATTGCTATCCGGGACTGCGTGAGAACGCTCATTGAGTATCAGACGGAAGACTATCCCAATGACATGATTGCCGGCGAACAGGCTAAGCTGAACACTCTCTATAACGAGTTCAGCGAGAAGTATGGCCTCATCAACTCACGCGCCAATAAGTCTGTGTTCAATTCGGACAGCTCGTTCTGCCTGTTGTCATCTCTGGAAGTTCTGGACGATGACGGTAATTTCATCCGTAAAGTTGATATGTTCGTAAAGCGCACGATTAGGCAGCGTGTGGTTGTCACAAGCGTTGACACGGCTTCGGAAGCGTTGGCTCTCTCCCTGGCCGAAAAAGCAAGTGTAGATATGCCATACATGATGGAGCTGACCGGAAAAAGCGAGCAGAAGATCTTTGAAGACTTAAAGGGTGTCATCTTTTTAAACCCACAGCACACCGGCGAAAACAACGAAAAGCCAAAATATCTGCCGGCAGATGAGTACCTTTCCGGCAATGTCCGTGAAAAGCTCGAATTAGCAAAACACAACGCCGAGCTATTTCCGGAGGACTACTCGGCTAATGTGAAAGCTTTAGAGTCCGTGCAGCCGAAGGACTTGTCAGCAAGTGAAATTTCCGTCCGCATCGGCGCGACCTGGCTGCCAGCCAATGTGGTGGAAGACTTCATGTTCGACCTTTTTGACACGCCGCGTTACTGTCAGTGGAACATACACGTCCACTATTCTCAATACACCGGCGAGTGGAACATTGAGGGAAAAGGCTACGATCGCAGCAACATCATGGTGAGCAACACCTATGGCACCGACCGCATTAACGGCTATAAGATTATCGAGCAGACACTTAACCTCAAAGATGTTCGCATTTTTGATTATGTTGAGGATGCCAGCGGGAAGAAAACGCCGGTCCTGAACAAAAAGGAAACCGCAATCGCTCAGGGAAAGCAGGAACTCATCAAACAGGCATTTGCCGACTGGATTTGGGCTGACCCAAATCGAAGAGAACGACTCTGTAAACTATATAACGAAAAATTTAACTCCGTTCGCCCCCGTGAGTATGACGGCAGCCACTTGAGCTTGGTTGGCATCAACCCGGAAATCGCCTTGCGACAGCACCAGCTAAACGCTGTGGCTCGCGGCTTATATGGCGGGAATGAGTTGTTGGGCCACGTTGTGGGTGCAGGCAAGACCTACACGATAGTTGCTATTGCCCAGGAGAGCAAAAGACTCGGCCTCGCTCAAAAGAGCCTGATTGTCGTGCCAAATCATCTGACGGAGCAGTGGGCGGCAGAGTATTTGCAGCTCTATCCCTCCGCAAATATCCTTGTAGCGACAGCAAAAGATTTTGAAGCAAAAAACCGCAAGCGTTTCTGCGGCAGGATTGCCACCGGTGACTATGATGCTGTCATCATTGGCCACAGTCAGCTCGAGAAGATCCCCATGTCCATTGAGCGCCAGCGATATATTCTGGAACAACAGATGGAAGAAATCATGGGCGGCATTATCGAAATGAAGGCTAATAAAGGAGACCGTTTCTCGATCAAACAGTTGGAACGATCCAAGAAGGCTTTGCAGGTAAAGCTCGACAAGCTCAACGATCAAAGTCGCAAAGACGACCTCGTGACCTTTGAGGAGCTGGGCATTGACCGTCTGTTCATCGACGAAGCGCACTATTATAAAAACCTCGCCGCATTTACGAAAATGAGGAACGTAGGCGGCATTTCTCAGACAGAAGCAATGAAAAGCTCCGACTTGTATATGAAATGTCGCTATCTCGACGAACTGACCGGCGGTCGCGGTGTAGTGTTTGCCACCGGGACCCCAATCAGCAACACGATGGTTGAGATGTACACCATGCAAAAGTACCTGCAGTATGATACACTGCGCCGTAACGATCTAATACACTTCGATGCCTGGGCGTCTACCTTTGGCGAAACGGTCACGGCGATTGAGCTTGCGCCGGAGGGCACAGGCTACCGAGCCAAGACAAGGTTTGCTAAATTCTACAATCTTCCGGAACTGATGGCCATGTTCAAAGAGGCCGCCGATATCCAGACAGCGGACATGCTGAATCTGCCGGTACCTAAAGCCAATTACCACAACGTCGTTTTAAAACCCTCTATGCAGCAGAAAGAAATGGTAGATGGGCTTGCCGATCGCGCTGAAAGAGTGAGAAACAGAATGGTCAGTTCCAGCGAGGATAACATGCTGGTTATTACCAATGATGGCCGAAAGCTGGCGCTGGATCAGCGGCTGATGAATGAATTGCTGCCTGACAGTATAACCGGCAAAGTCTCTGCCTGTGCCGATAACGTCTTTGAGATATGGCAGCGCACAAAAGAACAGCGTTCTACGCAAATGGTGTTTTGTGATCTTTCCACGCCTCATAATGACGGTCACTTTAATGTTTACGACGCGCTCCGTGACAAGCTTATCGCCCAGGGCATCCCGGCAGAGGAAATCGCGTACATCCACTCAGCCGGAACAGAAGCAAAGAAAAAGGAGCTGTTCGGCAAAGTCCGCAGCGGCCACATTCGCGTCATGATCGGCTCTACGCAGAAGATGGGCGCAGGCACCAACGTACAGCAGCGGCTTATAGCCTTGCACCATCTCGATTGTCCGTGGCGACCGGCTGACTTGCAGCAGCGCGAAGGCCGTATCATCCGTCAGGGTAATGAAAACCCGGAGGTAGAGATTTTTACCTACGTCACCGAAAACACTTTTGACAGTTATCTGTATCAGCTTGTGGAATCCAAACAGAAGTTCATTGGCCAGATTATGACCTCAAATTCTCCGGTGCGCTCTGCAGAGGACATCGACGAAACCGCCCTCAGCTATGCGGAGATCAAAGCCCTCTGTACCGGTAACCCGCATATCAAGGAAAAGATGGATTTAGATATTGCCGTGCAGAAGCTGAAACTATTGAAAGCCAACCATTTGAGTCAGAAGTACGCTCTGGAAGATCAGATCATCAAAGATTTTCCGCAGCGGATTTCTTCCCTGGAGCAGCGCATAGAGGGCTATAAGGTAGACATGGCGCACCTGACCAAACACACGCAGCCAAACGAAGATGGATTCTCGCCTATGGAAATTGAAGGCACCGTCTTTACTGAAAAGAAAGCAGCCGGCTCCGCTATCCTGGAAGCCTGTCATGCGATGACCAGCCCCGATGCTGTGCCACTCGGCCAGTACCGGGGTTTTACTATGGAGTTGAGCTTTGACAGCTTCAGCCGGGAATATAAGATTACGATGAAAAATGAGCTCCGGCACACAACTTCTATTGGCACGGACATCTTTGGAAATATTCAGCGGTTGGACAACTCGCTCAGTGGTTTTGAGGAGCGACTTCACATTTGCGAAGAAGAGCTTGAAAACAGCCGTGCCCAGCTGGCTAATGCCAAAGAGCAGGTCCAAAAACCTTTCCCGCAGGAGGAGGAACTAAAAACCAAGTCCGCCCGTCTGGACGAACTCAACATCATGCTCAACATGGACAAAACCGAAAATGAAATTGTCGATGACGAGCGCGAGGAGGACGAGCCGGACGGGCGCAGCTCAAAAGAATACGAGAGATGAGACCATGCGGGCAGCAAAAAATGACACCAAGTCAGCATAGAATCCCTGCTCATAATAATTGAGCAGGGATTCTATGCGCAGAACTATGTGCCACTATCGGCCAAAACAGCTCTACCCGTTATTGCGCTATGACAAAGTATGTTGAATATTGCATTGACAAACTGGATATACTTGAATATAATGATAATTGAATAATAGTATTATTTAATTGTTGGTTCATAGGAGGCGCACCGCATGTCAGATATGCTTCGTGAAGATTTACTGGAACGGCTGGATAGACTTGATGAAGATGCCAGCCTGATGTTCGATGGCGACGAGCGGTTTCATCTGATAATCGTGGGCGGCGGCGCACTGATTTTGCTTGAGCGCATATCCAGAGCCACGCACGATGTGGATGCTATTTCAGCCTCTCATGAAATTCTTGAACTGCTCGAAAAATATGATATAAACTGCCGGGTTCAGACCTACATCAATAATTTCCCGTATAACTATGAGGACAGACTTGTGCCATTGAGCGTTGGCGGCAGGAAGATCGATTTTTATACTGCGTCGCTGGAGGATATCGTAATCGCCAAGCTCTATTCAGCCAGGGCTTCGGATATTCGAGATGTTGAAAATGAAAAAGTGGTTGAGTCTATTGATTGGGATCTTCTCGAAAAGCTTGCAGTTGAGGAAGACGAGGCAAGAGCCAGCGCTTTGAACGACAGATGCTACGCTGACTTCAAGGCAAGCTATGATGATTATGTAAGGAGGCATCGGCCATGAGAGAACTGACCTTTACAGGTTTTTTGAAGAGTTATGTCCGGTCGCTTTCAGAGACCGAGACGAACAGCCTATATAAGTTGGCGAAAGAAGCAGCGGATGAAAACCCAAGGCTACGTGAACCGCTTCTTCTCTACGCCAAATTTACAGACAGTACCGATGTTTTACTCCGTGCAGCCAAAAAAACAGAGCTGTATTCGGAGTATAAGAATCTGGCGAACAGATATGACAAAGCGGGTTTTGAAGCAGCGCTTCAAAATGCGTCTTCCCCCTTGCCGGAGGAATATAAGAAAGTATGGAAAAGTTATCTAAGCAAAAAAAACCGTCTACAAAATGATAACCATACGAAAGAGCTTATGCGTAATAAGGTTGTCAAGCTCCAGAAGTCCAAAGGCGTATCCAACTACAGGCTCTATGCTGATTTGGGGTTGAATCCCGGAAACTTCAACGCGTGGCTAAAGTATGGAGATCCCAGCAAGGTAAGCCTTGACACAGCTCGTCGGACCGTTAAATATCTGGAAAACAAACCGCAGACCCGATTATAAAAAGTAATATGCAAATCAAGACCGGTAGCATTGCTATCCGTTTTTGAATGTACTCAATGCCACCTGCCGGAAAAGCGGTAGATAACAAGTCCTTATATTAATAAACACCATTATAGCCGACTGATTTTGTGAATCAGTCGGCGTTTTCTATTTCAACAAAGGAGGACATTTCGAAAATGGCATATATTTCAGCTGAAGATATTACTCAGGCTAAACAGATGGATCTTCTGACTTATCTGCAAAGCTATGAGCCGCAGGAGCTTGTGCGTATGTCCGGTAATACCTACTGTACCCGCGAACACGACAGCTTGAAGATTTCAAATGGAAAATGGCACTGGTTCTCAAGAGAGATCGGCGGCAAGACAGCTTTGGACTATTTGATCAAAGTCAGGGACTATTCTTTTCTACAGGCCGTAGAGACTATACTCGGACGGGTGGCTACAAAGCCGCCTATTTTTATTGCTCAGAAGCCGGAGCCGGAACGAAAGCTCCTGATGCCAGAACTGAGCGAAAGCACGGACCGCGTGGAGTGGTATCTCAAAAGCCGAGGTATCCATCCGATTATTATTGACTACTGTCTTGCAAACAAGCTTCTGCTTGAGTCGAAGGATTATCACAATGCTTTATTCATCGGCTATGATACAGCCGGTAACGCCCGGTACAGCAGCGTTCGCGGTACGATGGGCGCATACAAGGGTGAATTGAGTGGCAGCGATAAGCGCTACTCTTTTTCTATCTCAGGCAAAAGCGATACTGTCCATGTGTTCGAATCGGCCATCGACTTGATGAGTTTCGCAACGCTGGAGCTATTTGAAGGACGCGACTGGCATAGGGATAACCTTTTGTCCCTCGCCGGTGTGTATAAAACTAAAAGAACGGATGTGGTGCCCATTGCTCTGGAACAGTACCTGAACGATCATCCCGACATTCAAACCTTGCGGCTTCACCTTGACAACGACGAAGTCGGTCGCGGGGCGGTGGCAGGAATCGTCTCCGGCCTTAATGGGAGGTATCAGGTGTATGACGAACCGCCAAGATGCGGAAAAGATGTCAACGACCAGCTCAAAATGAGAGCTGGGGTAAGGAAAAAGGAGGATTATTGCCGATGATGGATATAAGAATCTATCAAGTTAATCTCAACCGTGACAAGGACAATGTTGGCTTTATGGGCTATGACACCTTGCCCCGTTTTCAAGGTGCACAGGAGCCAAACCCGGAGATCTATGACAAGGTGTTTGAAGGCTCCCTGGACTGCGCCAGCCTTGAAGGCGTTTATGCGAAATTCAACACAGATCACCCCGCCGGATACTGTGGAAGATCTCTCTCGGTATCAGATATCGTTGAGGTCGTGGACGCGCCGGACATAGAACCCGGCTTTTATTTTTGCGACAGCTTCGGGTTCAAAAACGTTCCTTTTGATTCGGCGCATACGCAGGAGAAATCCGATACCATTAAGGTGGTGCTGCTGAAACCTGGAAAACTTGCCAGAGTTGCCGATATTGATGCTTCTCTTGAAGGAATGCAGAAGATCGTGGGCGGCTGCATTGAAGGCTACTATCCCTTTGAGGAGCAGGTGTGTATCGTGTGCAACGACGAAGGCAAAATCAGCGGCATGGATTTAAACCGAGCAATACGCGAAGAAGATACCGTGACAGACATGACGTATGCAGAACTGACGAACCTTTTCCGCGCAACGGAGCGCGATGGCTCAGGCAAGCATATCTCCGGGTATGTTGTCTTTAGCGCGGGCAGCTTTACCGAAGCCTATTCTGAGGAAGCCCGCACGTATCTCGTCTCCAGCAATAACAAAGCATTTCGACCCAATATGGGCGGCTATTCCATCTTCGGTTCCTCCATTGACGGCAGCGATCCGGTAGCGCGTCTGGAGCAGTATATGGCTGCTGAAAAAGGCGGCGAAGATGGCTGGAAGATCGAGCGCTGCTATATCAAGGAACCCGGTCGGGAAATTCTCGACATTATTGCCGGCCCCTGTTTTATCTGCGACTGCAGCGGCGAAGATTTCGGCAGTCTTTCCGCCGAGCAGCTCGACCGTTACGCAAAGAAATTCAAATATCCGGAGCAATTTCTCCGCGTGAACGGAAACATTGAGGCTATCCCTTACAAACCCCAGAACAGAGAGCACGAAAGATGAGGAGATTACGATGACGAAGAACTATGTTGTTGCCCTGGAGGCTACTTCCTATAAGGAAGTTCCCATTTCTGCGGCGTCCGAGGAAGCCGCTCTTGAGCTGGTGCATGAAATGTACTTCAATTCCGGTGAACTTGAATTCAGTGATGATGACGTCATTGAGATCACCGCTGGTATAAAATCCGACGATACTAATGATGCCAGCGAGGTTGTAAGCATTGATGAGCTTGAAGCCCTCTGTGATATTGTAAGGTTCATCCGCTTCACCGATACCCCTGAAAAGGCCGTTGCGATTGGTTTTGTACGCACTATGGAATACCTGCATGGAGAGCGGATGGCATTGTCTTGACAAGCAACGTCTCTGTACGGACAGAGACCACTTGTCAGGGACTTGGCGTCCCTAAAACCCTGCTGAAAAGGATGATGTGTTTTGAGAAAAAGAAATTGTAGATTTGAAGTTCGCTTCACAAAGGACGAGCTTTCTGACCTCACAAAAAAGGCCCGGAAAGCTCGTCTAACTAACGGGGCATTTGTCCGTCGTGCCGTCAGTGATCTGGAGGTGAAAGAGGCTCCTCCCACTGATGTGCCGATGCTGATTCGTGAGGTTCGCCGTGTCGGACATAATATCGATCAGATTTTGAAGATCGCCAATTCTCAGGGCCTCGTAGATGTTCCGCAGCTTCATAAGGCGTTGGAAGATAACCGCACTGTTGAGAAAGTGATCGTCAAGGCATATACCATGCCGGAGGCTTGAATATGGCTGTAACCTCAATATGGCCCATAAAGAGCCATTTGGAGACAGTCATCAACTACGCTCGCAATCCGGAAAAGACCATCGAAAAGAATTATGAGGGAGTGGCCGCGCTTCATAAAATCGACAATGTGGTGGAGTATGCTGCGGACAATATGAAAACTGAGGAGCGCAAATATGTGACCTGCATCAACTGCCGAGAAGAAACCGCAGTCGAACAGTTCATGGAAACAAAACGCTATTGGGGTAAAACCGATGGCCGCATCTGCTTCCACGGCTATCAGTCCTTTAAGGAAGCTGAGGTTACAGCGGAAATCGCACATGAAATTGGAGTGAAGCTTGCAGTGAGGTTATGGGGCGACCGCTTTGAAGTAGTTGTCGCAACGCATTGCAATACGGGACATTATCATAATCATTTTGTTCTGAACTCGGTTTCGTGCGCAGACGGGTATCATTTTGATAATTCACCATACGACTATCGCCGTATGCGCGAAGAATCCGACAGGCTTTGCCGCGAGTATCGGATTTCCGTTATTGAGAATCCAACCGGTCGCGGCAAAAACTATGGAGAATACCTCGCTGAAAAAAACGGCAAGCGAGCACCGCTCGGAACAATTCAAGCAGACATTGATCGTGCGATAGCGGGAAGCATCTCGTGGAAGGGTTTTCAAAAGGAAATGGAGATATGCGGGTATGAGTTTAAGATCTACGGTGAAAGCGGAGCTCAGCTAAAATATCCAGGACTGAAACCGCCCGGAGCAAAGAGCTTCTTTCGTTTCCATAAGCTCGGCGCAGGATATGGCCTTGATAACATCTATGAACGACTTTCGAAAAAGCTGAGCAGGTCCGTTCCATTCCCGGATGAGGAACGTGATGAAGTTTTGCGCCATAGAGCAAAAACGCAGCCGCAGTATCACAAACATGTGACGGACTTGCAGGGCTTGTACATCCGCTACTGCTATGAACTTCAAATCATAGAGAAGCATCCGGCATCCGTAAAACGGGTGTCTTTTTTTATGCGTGAAGATCTCGCAAGGCTGGATAAATTGGATGCTCAGACCCGATTTCTCGGCAAGGCTCAGATTGAAACCATCGAAGGCCTGATGGCGTGTAGGCGAACAACAGTCGGTAAAATGGATGTTCTCACGAACAAACGGAGCGAGCTTCGAAACGACCTCAAGCGCGTATCCCGTAAAGGAGACACAGCCGATGTAGACGCGGTTAAGGCACAGATTGCGGATACGTCCGCACAGCTTAAAACTTTACGAAAGGATTTGGTTTTATGTGATGATATAGCATCGCGCTCTGCTCAAACCAGAGAAGAGCTTGAATGGTTAATCGACCAGCAGGAAAACAATCGAGAGGAGGAAAAACAATATGAGCTATTCGGGCGACGCGGCGGAACAGGTCGTGAGAATGACACTCGAGGGAACTGAGGTTGCGGCTAAGATAACCGGTGCCAGCGCAAAGCAGATTGCCCTCCTGATCTATGCCGTGCTGAAAGATCAGAAAAAGACGAAAGGTAAAACCCGTTTGACCAACATGCTTCGCAGCGGTAAGGAGCTGAAAGTTTTCGCTGTCCATGATAAGGATTTGGTGAAATTCTGCACTGAGGCAAAGAAATACGGCATTCTTTATTGTGTTCTGAAGGATAAAGATGCATCTGACGGAATTACGGACATTATGGTTCGTGCTGAAGATGCCAGCAAGGTTAACCGTATTTTTGAACGCTTTGAATTTGCTATCGTTGATATGGGCAGCGTGAAAAGCGAAATCGAGCACAAACGAGCCGAGAAAAAAGCGGATATGCAGGTCCCGGAACGTACAGTACCTGAAAAAAGCAAGGAAGACTTGTTCCTCGACGCGCTTATGCAGGTTAGTCCCACGAAGGAGGAAGCGCAGACAAAAAACCCTACGGAGGCTCGGAACTTGAAATCAAATCAGTCCGAGCCTTTCTCAAATCGGAACGGACGAGCCGCAAAGGATACCGGCGATGAGAAAGTCCAGCCGAGGCATTCTGTCAGACAGGACCTGAAAGATATTCGCGAAGAGCAGCGGCAGAGAGCTACCGCATCCAAGGAGCGTTCCAAGACGCAGAAACCTTTGACGCACATTGAACCCAAAAATAAGAAAACGAAAAAGGAGCGATAATTATGCCAAACTATGATGATCTTTTTGCTTCCCCGGCTCCTGCCAAGGAAGCTACTACCGACCTTCCTGCATTCGATAAGGAAACGTGGGTCGGAAAGAAACAGCAGGAGCGTTCCGACGCATACTCACTCATTGATGACACTGCTCTCAAAATGGCCTGCAATGGTGAGCTGTTCCAGACTTATCTGGATGTCCAGGCTCGCTTTGACCGCTATTCTGTAGGTAATGCTATTCTCATTACAGCGCAAAAGCCGGAAGCCACAAAGCTTGCCGACTTTGACAAATGGAAGGAGGACGGTGCCTATGTGAACAAGGGAGAGACCGGCATCACACTTCTGGAACCCGGCAACGAGTATGAGCGTGAAGACGGTTCCACCGGCGTTTCCTATAATGCCAAGAAGGTTTTCGACGTTTCTCAGACCAATTCCAAGCAGAAAGCCGCGCCTGTTCTCACCCGCGATGAGCGACTGCTTCTCAAAGCGCTCATCAATGATGCGCCGTGCCAGCTCTCCATCAGCGAAAATCTGCCGGACAATGTCAACGCTGTATATAAACCCGACAGCAAAACGATCCTGATCCGTCAGGGCATGGACGCACAGACGATTTTCCGAAGCATTGCAAATGAACTGGCACATGCCCACATGGACAAGGGGGATTACAAACGTTCTGAGTGTAGCTTTAACGCATACTGCTCTGCCTATATTCTTTGCAAACGCAACGGTATCTCAGTTGATACATTCAGCTTTGACCATATGCCTGAAATGATCAGCAAAATGGACGCACCTGCTATGCGCAGGCAGCTTGCCGCAATCCGCGATGTGTCCAATGATATATCGATGGATATGAACCGTGTTTTTGAAAAGAACCAAAAAAGCCGAGATGACGGTGCACGCTGAGGAGGTATCCCCTAATGACAGAAGACAAGAGAGTGCTCTATCTTGATAATTTTGAGCAGCGCGTGATGGTCAGGAGCCTAAACGATGCTCGCACGCAACTGATGCAGAAGGAGAAACCGACTGAAGATGTTGATGACCTTCTGTTGAAGCTGATCGATGCCCCAACCAAAAAGGAGAAACGAAGGCTCGAGCGTGAGGCAAGATAAGTTTTCCCGTTCAAGTCTGATTCTGTATGCCTGCGGGATTATTCCTGTTGTATGGCTCGCGCTGCTCGTAGCCCCGGCTTTTGGAGATGGGACTATTGGTTTCCTGAATAATGCGGGGGGCATATTTGCTAATCCGCTCCATATCGAGATTTGTGAGGACAGTGTAAAAGCTGTCCTCATATTTCTTCTCTGCTATGGCATGGGAATCGCTATATATCTCTCTAACGACCGGAACTTTCGGCGGCGGGAAGAACATGGCTCGGCGAAATGGGGCTCGCCGAGCTCTGTCAACAAGAAGTACGCAGACAAGGAGAAGGCAGAAAACAAGCTTCTTACACAAAATGTGGCTATCGGTTTGGACGGACGAAAACACCGGCGGAATCTGAATGTGCTTGTCTGTGGTGGGTCTGGTAGCGGCAAAACAAGATTCTTTGCCAAACCCAACATTATGAATGCCAATACCAGCTTTGTCGTGCTGGACCCAAAAGGCGAGCTTTTGCGTGACACCGGTAATCTGCTTCAATCCAGTGAATATGACATTAAGGTGATCGACCTCATTAACATGGAGAAAAGCCATTGCTATAACCCGTTTGTCTATCTTAGGAGCGATAACGATATTCAGCGTCTCGTGACCAATCTTTTTAAAAACACGACGCCGAAAGGAAGTCAGTCTCAAGATCCGTTCTGGGATCAGGCGGCAACCATGCTACTTTTGGCTCTTGTATTCTACCTCCACTATGAAGCGCCGGAAGATGAGCAGAACTTCCCGATGGTCATGGAGATGATCCGTGCCGGTGAAGTCAAAGAGGATAACGACGAATACATTTCGCCCCTGGATGAGCTGTTTGACCATCTCGAAACTATGAATCCGGAACATATCGCATTGAAGTATTACCGCAGTTATCACTCCGGCAGCGGCAAGACTTTGAAATCAATTCAAATTACCCTGATATCCCGCCTGGAGAAGTTCAATCTGGACTCTTTGGCCAGTATCACACAGAACGATGAGATGGAACTATGGCGGCTCGGCGAAAAGAAAACTGCTATCTTTGCGGTTATCCCCGACAACGACAGTAGCTTCAATTTTATTGTCGGTATGCTCTACACACAGCTATTCCAGCAGCTTTACTATCAGGCAGACATCGTTCATGGCGGCAGGCTTCCGATTCACGTTCACTTTGTCATGGACGAGTTTGCCAACGTCGCGCTGCCGGATGAGTTTGACAAGCTTCTTTCCACGATGCGAAGCAGAGAAATATCTGTTTCTATCATTATTCAGAACCTTGCACAGCTAAAAGCATTATTTGAGAAGCAGTGGGAGTCCATCGTCGGTAACTGCGACGAGTTTATTTATCTCGGGGGAAACGAGCAATCCACACACGAGTACGTGTCTAAGCTGCTTGGCAAGGAAACAATCGACCTGAACACCTATGGCCAATCACGCGGCAGAAGCGGCAATTATTCTACCAATTGGCAGTTAACAGGCCGTGAACTCATGACTCCGGATGAAGTGCGTATGCTGGACAACCAGTATGCGCTTCTTTTTATTCGCGGAGAACGCCCGGTCAGAGACCTCAAGTACAACATTCTGAAGCATCCAAACGTTGCGTTGACCACCGATGGAATTTCCGGGCCATACAGGCATGGTGAAGACACACGCAGCATTGCTTCCATCACTATTGATTCTCAGCTTCTCGAAGAAGCTGCTCAAATAGATTATAGCAAACACGAGTTCCAAATCCTCACCGAAGCGGAACTGGAAGAAAAAATCAGAGGAATGGAGAAGATTCAAAATGAACAAGAAAGCAAATAGGCTTCCTATACCGGGCAAGGTGAAGAAATGCTTTCGCCGCTACTGTACCCTTGTGCTGACAGTGGCTCTGGCTGGCTGCCTCTCGCTTACGGCATTTGCGGCGGATGACCCATTAACTGTTGTAAACAACCTGAGCACCTTTATCTTCGGCCTGATCCGCGCTGTCGGTCTCATCTTGCTTGGCTGGGGTATCGTCCAGGTCGGCCTATCCCTGCAGTCCCATGACCCATCTCAGCGTTCCAATGGTTTCCTGACCCTTGCTGGTGGCATCGTTATCACCTTTGCGAAGGAAATCCTTGATCTCATTATAGGTTGACTATCCGAACATTCCGGGGCGGGCCTGATTTTGACGGGCTCGCCCACGAGGAGGTGAATTAAGTGTCGGATAACTGGGTTGTCCAAAACCTTGAAAATGCACTTGAGGTCTGGAACGGAAAACTAAGCGAAGTATGGCAGCTCATCACACAGTCGCCGCAGACATTCAAAGGCGGAGATATTTGGAACATTATCGTCAGCATATATGGTGCTCTGCAGGCTATCGGGTATGCACTTCTGGTCCTTTTCTTTGTGATTGGAGTCATGAAAACCTGCGGAAGCTTCGCGGAAGTAAAAAAGCCGGAGCATGCGCTTAAACTGTTTATCCGGTTTGCGCTGGCAAAGGTCGTTATTACCTATGGAATGGATTTGATGCTGGCACTCTTGAATATTGTACAAGGCATTATTTCCACGATTATGAACTCCGCAGGGTTCGGTTCTTCTGCATCAACAGTATTACCAACAGAAATTGTAACAGCAGTTGAAGATTGTGGATTCTTTGAGTCCATACCTCTGTGGGCGGTCACGTTGATTGGCGGACTGTTCATATGGGTACTGTCTTTTGTAATGATACTCAGCGTCTACGGGCGTTTTTTCAAGATGTATATGTATACCGCAATCGCGCCAATTCCCTTATCCTCTTTCGCGGGTGAGCCGACGCAGAGCATCGGCAAGAGCTTCATTAAAAGCTATGCGGCTGTTTGCCTTGAAGGTGCGATCATTGTACTTGCCTGTATCATTTTCTCAGTCTTTGCAAGCTCGCCGCCGGTTGTCGATGCGAGCGCCGCACCTGCCGCAATGGTCTGGAGCTATATTGGCGAGCTGATTTTCAACATGCTGGTGCTCGTAGGTTCTGTAAAAATGGCTGATCGCATTGTCCGTGAAATGATGGGACTTTAATCATCATTTTCTTGACGCAGCAGTTCCTCAACGGAAATGTCGAGTGCTTTTGCAAGAATCACAACCTCATAGTCTTGGACAAGCCGATACTGCCCCTCCAAGCGCGAGAGACTGGTTGCGCTTATATCCATACCTAACGTTTGCAGTTTCGCAAGAAAGTCCTTTTGTTTTATATGCTTTGCTTGCCGAATGGCAACAACTTTCGTTCCTATAATATTTTTATTGCCCGGTAAGTCTTTTCGTGGTTTCATCAGCACACACCTCACATATATTAGAATTTTATGTGAGTATACCCTTGTTTTAATGCGTAATTCGCAGTAAAATAAAAAATAATTCGATAATCGCATTATAATAGGAGGTACAAAATGGAGGGCATACGTAAAACCTGCTGTTTCACTGGCCATCGTCCGGCAAAGTTGTCTTTTGGATATGATGAGGAAAGTCCAGACTGTCTGCGCCTGAAAGTGAGACTGCTCAGCCTGATTGATGAAATGAGAATGAAGGGAGTGACGAGCTTCCTGTCGGGAATGGCTCAGGGCGTTGACATTCTTGCTGCCGAAGCAGTGATAGATATACGAAGGACCTATCCACAGGATAAAATCCGACTGATTGCTGTTGTACCGTATGAGGGTCAGGCGGACAGGTGGAGTGAGGTATATCGGGAACGGTACTTTAATATCCTTGCGGTGGCCGATGAAGTCATTACTTTACAGCACCGATACACAGACCACTGTATGCTGGAAAGAGACCGTTATATGGTTGATGCTTCCACACACATGATCGCCGTTTACAACGGTTCAAAGGGCGGCACAAAATACACCGTAGATTATGCAATAAGCAAAGGGTTGAACATTACTAATATCAACCCAGACACGCTTGCGCGTGAAGATATCTCGCCGCGTACGCGGAGCAGGGGAGGTTGAAACTTTCATCCATAGTTTGCTGTTGGGTGATTCGACAGATTCACACCCATAATAATTAAGTTATTCAGAGGCGCCACGCATTCGCGTGGCGCTTTTGCTATGTCAGGAGGATTTGAATTGGAAGTAAAAATCAACAGAGAGATTCGGAACTACACCGAGTCGATGTTCTTTGGACTGTCTATGCGACAGTTCATTTTTTCGATCTTGGCTGTAGGAATTGCAGTGGTACTATACTTGCTGCTGAAGCCGGTTGTCGGCATGGAAACGGTATCCTGGATGTGTATACTTGGTGCGGCTCCATTTGCGGCCATGGGGTTCATCACTTACCACGGTATGACAGCTGAGCAGTTCATTTGGGCATGGCTGCGTTCTGAGATGATTGAGCCGAGGGAAATCAAGTTTGAGCCGGTCAACCTTTACTACGAAGCTCTCAAAAACAACATCGAAGGTCACGAAAAGGAGGAAAGAAGCTGCTATGATAAAAACGCTGCAAAGGCTTCTTAAACAAGATCAGGAAAGATACGTCGTTCCTCGCAAAGTACATGACGTGATCCCTATCAAACGTATTTGGAACGATGGCATTTTCCTTGTCGGCAATAAGTATGCCAAAACCTACAAATTCACAGATATCAACTACATGGTTGCCAGCCGCGAGGATAAGGAAAGCATGTTTTTGACTTATTCTGAATTGATCAACAGTTTGGACAGTGGTGCAACTACCAAGATTACAATCAACAATCACAGGATAAATCAGCATGATTTTGAGAGCTCCATCTTGATGCCCATGCGCAGTGACGGGCTCGACGAGTATCGAGATGAATACAATCAGATGCTGATTGATAAAGCGACCGGGGCTAACGGCATTACGCAGGAAAAGTACATTACGATTACCGCCAAGAAGAAGGATATTGATGAAGCAAGGATATATTTTGCTCGTATTGGCGCGGATCTGATTTCTCATTTTAATGCGCTTGGTTCTAAGTGTACGGAACTCACCGCGACAGAACGGCTCCGCATCCTGCACGACTTTTACCGCTATGGAGAGGAAAGCTCGTTCACTTTTAATGCAAAGCAAATGGCAAAATGGGGACATGATTTTAAGGACTACATTTGCCCGGATGCGATAGAAAAGAACAGCGATTATCTTAAACTCGGCGATAAATATTGCCGAGTTATTTTTTTAAAGGACTACGCCTCGTATATCAAGGACAGCATGGTGTCCGAACTCACCGACATTAACCGAAATATGATGCTGTCCATTGACATTATCCCGGTCCCAACCGATGAGGCAGTTCGTGAGATCGAAAGCCGTTTGCTCGGCGTTGAAACGAATATCACAAACTGGCAGCGCCGGCAAAACAGCAACAACAATTTCTCTGCCGTAGTTCCCTATGATATGGAGCTGCAGCGCAAGGAAAGCAAAGAATTCCTCGATGACCTGACAACGCGTGACCAGCGAATGTTATTTGCGGTCATCACCATGGTGCACATGGCGGATACCAAAGAGCAGCTTGACAGCGATACGGAAGCAATCCTCTCTACCGCAAGAAAGCATATGTGTCAGATGGCTGCCCTAAAATACCAGCAGCTCGACGGCCTCAATACCGTTCTGCCAATCGGCACACGGAGAATCAACACGTTCCGGACCCTTACGACGGAGAGCCTTGCCGTATTCATGCCTTTTAAGGTCCAAGAAATTATGGACAAGGGCGGCATCTATTTCGGCGAAAACGCAATCTCCCATAATCTTATCATGTGCAATAAGGCCAACCTTTTGAACCAATCGTCATTTCTGCTCGGCGTCCCTGGCTCCGGCAAGTCCTTCTCGGCAAAAGAAATGATTACGTTCCTGACACTGAATACGGACGATGACATCCTCATCTGTGACCCGGAGGGCGAATATGCGCCATTGATCGATGCTATGGGAGATATGGGTTCTGTTATCCATGTTTCTGCAGGCGGCAAAGATAGATTGAATGCCATGTATATGGTTGATGGCTATGATGAAAACAACCCCATTGTGGTCAAGTCGCAGTTTATCATGTCGCTTATCGAGCAGATCGACAACTACGGGGTAGGGCCGCAGCAAAAGTCTATTATTGACCGTTGTACTGCTGCCGTTTACCAGGAAGCAACAGAAACCGGCATTATTCCGACGCTCAGTACGCTGCGGGAAAAACTGCTTGATCAACCGGAGCCGGAGGCAAGACAGATTGCATTATCGCTTGAACTCTACACCACAGGTTCTCTGGATATCTTCGGACACAAGAGCACAGTCAACCTTGACAAGCGAATTATTGTTTTCGATATTCATGGTCTCGGTGCGCAACTCAAGCCGGCGGGCTTGCTGGTTATCACCGACACCATGCTAAACCGTGTTACCCTTAACTGGAAGAAGGGTAAGCGCACTCATGTCTTTATCGATGAGTTTCATGTCGTTTTTGAGAATGAGTTCAGTGCGGCCTTCTTTAACTCTGCCTGGCGTCAATTCCGTAAGCGTAACGCATCCCCTACAGCCATTACGCAGAATGTTGAGTATCTGCTTGACTCTGTACAGGCCAGCACGATGCTCTCCAACTCCGAGTTCATCGTCATGCTGAATCAGGCGGCATCCGACCGCGAAAAGCTGGCACGACTTCTGAACATCTCAAGTGAGCAGATGAGCTATGTCACAAACGCTGATGCCGGCTGTGGCCTTATCAAGTACGGGAGCGCACTCGTTCCTTTTGTCAACCGTTTCCCGAAGGATACGAAACTGTATCAGTTGATGACAACCAAGCCCGGAGAGGGCTCCTTTGCGATGGGGCAGGCTTAAGGCCTGCCCCGGCTATTATCATGTAGGTGAGGTGCTATGAACAGAATCAAGACCCGTGAAACAGTAAAAGACATAAAAGCTCTGGATAAGGTAGCCATCGCCTCCGAACACATGAGAGATGCATTTATCCGTTCAAAAGATACGGCCTCAAACCTTATGGATGATGGGCAGGTCTCTCCAAGTGAATATGCAAACGATAAAGTTCAATATGTGTCTGAGGACATTTCCAGAGAAGTGACCCACAAGATTTCCAGTGATACGAAAAAGGCGGTACAGCATGGCCGGGAGGCCATACAGCGCCGTCGTATAATCAAAAACGATGAGAAAAAATCATCTCATCAGACCGAAGAACAGTATCGTCAGCAAAATCAGCAGGCGTCTTCTGCTCGGCCTTCTGCAGATACTCAACACCAAACAAGCAATCCCCAGAATACTGTGCAGAGCAACAAGACGCATCAGCGTCCTCAAGCGCAACGCCCTGATACCGAGCGAATTACTAATCAAGGTCGTGAGCTAGTAAGAAAGCAGACCAAAACAACCGCAATCAGGAAATCTCAAAAATCGGCTGTCGGAACTTCTGACAAGCTGGGATATATCAGGCATCCGAAAGAACCATCAAAAGCGGTGAAACAGTCCACTCACACTATAAAGCAAACAACAAAAACCACTGGAAAAATCTCAGCGAAGTCCGCCCGACGAGCAGTCAAAACCGCAGAGCAGACATCGAAAGTGGCCGTCAAAACGGCTCAGAATACTGCGAGAGCTGCACAGAAAGCCTCAGTAGCCGCAGAGAGAGCCGCGAGACTTGCGGTACAGTCTGCCCGCGCTGCCGCGAGAGCGGCTGTTGTTACAGCCAAAGCAACCGCAAAAGCAATATTGGCTGCTATCAAAGCCATAATTGCTGCGGCCAAGGGACTTGCAGCGGCCATTGCTGCCGGAGGATGGGTCGCTGTAGTGGCTATAGTTCTGATCTGTTTGATTGGAATGATTGCCGCTTCTCCATTTGGCATTTTCTTTGCCGGCGACAACACAGATCCAGACGCAGTACCTGTATCTGCGGCGGTCGCGCAGGTCAACTATGATTTCAACGAAAAGTTGGAAACGATACAATCATCTGTTGATTATGCCGATGTCGTCATGGAAGGAAGTTTGGCAGACTGGCCGGAAGTATTGGCAATCTTTGCGGTAAAGGTTGCCGGCAGTGATGATGTGGATGCAACTGATGTTGCAACGCTTGATCCTGCCCGTATCGAAAAGCTGAAAGCAGTCTTCTGGGACATGAATTCTCTCTCAAGCTATGTTGAAACAATTAATCATCCAGACAGTAACCCTGACGACGATGTGGACGATAGTTGGACAGAGAAAATCCTGTATATCACTATAGCCCACAAAACTCCCTCGGATATGCCAGCGATTTATCACTTTTCAGAGAAGCAAAACACTTTATTGGAAGAGCTGCTCACGGAGCGGGATACATTACTTGTATTAATTGGTGAAGTGACGTTTATAAGCGCTGATGCTGCGGAAGTTATTAAGAATCTGCCTAACGATATTTCCACAGAACGCAAAGCGGTTATAAAGGAGGCCTGCTCTCTTGTCGGCAAGGTTAATTACTTCTGGGGAGGCAAGAGTTTAACCATTGGTTGGGATTCTCGTTGGGGAACCATTCAAAAGGTTACGGCAGATGAAAGCGCAACCACCGGCACCTATCGGCCATATGGTTTGGACTGTTCAGGTTTCGTGGATTGGGTATTTTATAATGCCAGCGACGGTGAATATATCATCAGCCACGGTGGTGGCGCTGCCGCCCAGCACAGCTATTGCCAGACCATTTCGTGGGATGAGGCAATGCCGGGGGATCTCGTGTTTTATCCAGATGATGAGCATGTCGGCATCGTAGCAGGAAGAGATGAAGATGGGAATTTGCTTATCATTCACTGCGCAAGCGGATACAACAATGTCGTGATTTCTAGTGCTGACGGGTTCACTTCTATAGGCAGACCGCTATTTTACTAACACCACCAATTTTTCCGACATTGTTTGTGAGCGATCCACAATGAGCAATGGGCGGTTTTCGCTGAATCGAAAACCGCCCAAATCCAATCACTTCTTATACTCTCTTAATAACAGAGCCATAGACTGTTTCGTCGGCTCAAGGCCATATTCATAGGCATCTGCATAAATTCTTGGCACCTTTTTCAGCCTACAATTCATATCATCAAGGTCAAAAGAGGATAAATCCAAATCCTCAAAACCGAGCCACTCGCTGTATTCTTTATATTGCGGGCCCTTTTTCTTTTTGAAGGCTTTAGCTAACTGCTCAAGTCCACCGAGGCCGCCGCAGTCTTCAAAATGCCATACCCCTCGCCGGCGAGCACTCGGGGCAATTCTTTCCCCGAAGGTTCCTTAGCTTCAAGGATTTGCTCAAGAACGACATGAATTTCCTATCCGTCGCCAAAGTCGTAAAGAAACGTCATGGTTTCCGTTTCTTCGGCAAGGACATTTTTGACCATTGTTTCCGCAGCATCAAGAGCTCGGCCTTCGAATTCAGAAAAGTCATCTTCAATAGGCAGCTCAACACGGAGTTTAGCCAGTTCCGGTCTTTCCTTGAAGATATCAACAACTTTTCCGTTTATATCATTGTTAATGTGCTAGGACATACGGCGCGGTTCTATATGACGTTTATAGCATAAATCTTTAAGAACACGATGTATTTATTGTATTATTGAAGCCAATATGGTAGAATGCAGATAACCTGGTGAGTGATATTTGTGCCGTTGAGCAGAGAGCAGGAGTGGATATGAAAAAGCCCAGTTACAAGAAACTTTGGAAACTTTTAATTGACCGAGACCTCAAAAAGAAAGATTTGCAGGGCTTGGCTGGTATCAGTTCTGCCACTATCGTAAAGCTTTCCAACCATGAAAACGTGAGTATGGATATTCTACTCAAGGTCTGCGATGCACTGCAAGTCGATGTGAGTGACATCGTTGAGTTCCTTGATTCATCAGAGGATTTATGAATAGCCATATATTTGAATGATATATCGAGACGGCAATAGGTGCCGCGAAGCAAAGTAGGGAGAGGTCAGATGAAAAACGAGTTAAAAAACACGATACCCGCTGGTTATATGCTGGATTATGTTTCTGGCAAACAAATCAAAGAGACGAAGAAAGAGTTGGTCCGCCAAAGGGTTGTACGTGCGCTCATCCATGAATACGGCTTTTCCCCGGATGATATGGTGTTGGATTTTACGGTTGGCGGTCGCAAGAAAATAGACATAGCGATTTTTCACCATGAGCGGAAGCATATTGCGGAAAACCTGAGCCGCGCGGTAATTTGCCGGCCAGAGCCGAACATTGGCAAAAACGCAGTACGTATTCGGGACTTTGACCAAGCCGCCAAGGATTTGGAAGAAATCGAAACCATCATGCAGGATGTAGACTCCATTATGTTTGGCCTCTGGACAAACGGACTGGATTTTTTCTATGTACAGAAAGAACAAACACGCTTTGAAACAAAGTGTATACCCATCGGTGACTGGCCGATGGCAGAAGAATCTGTTGGTACAAAAGATGTCTTATCTGATGCCCACACTCGCATAGCTGATAACGAAATGCTGAAAATAACTTTCCGGCGTTGCCACAACTTCATTCACGGTAATGAGGGTATGCCCAAAGATGCTGCCTTTTGGCAGTTCCTCTACCTGATTTTCTGCAAGATGCATGACGAAGGTTTGCGTTCAAAGCAACGGCTGTCTTGGAAGCCTCGGTTTTGGGCAGGCCCGAAGGAGCAATTCTCCGAGGCTGGGCAGAAGGAAATCAAAAAGAGGATAGATTCTCTCTTTTCCGAAGTTAAGAAGCAGTACAGCAACATCTTCCGAGGCAATGAGGAAATCAGCCTGTCCAACCGAGCTTTGGCCTTCATCGTTTCCGAGCTTGCAAAGTACGATTTCACGAGAACCGATGTTGACGCAAAAGGCGTCGCCTATCAAGAACTTGTTGGCGTGAATCTGCGGGGCGACCGTGGGCAGTATTTTACGCCAAGGGGTGTGGTCAAGCTGGTGATTGAAATGCTTGATCCCAAAGAGAATGAGCGGTTGCTCGACCCCGCCTGCGGAACCGGTGGTTTTTTAGTAGCGACTTTAGGATATATGCTTGAAAAGTTCCGCAAGGAGCAGAATACCGTGGCAGGCGCAGAGGACACGCAAGAGTTTTTGAATGTCCACGAACACTTACGCGAATACGCAGCTTCAATGCTTTATGGGGCAGACTTTGACCCATTCCTGATTCGAGCGGCACAGATGAATATGGTATTAGCCGGTGACGGCAGAGGGCATATCTATCATCTTAACTCGCTGGAATTCCCATTAGGTTATATGGCAGATGTTCCTGCTGCCAAAAAGGAGATTGGCTTTGAGACGGTAGACATCATTGCAACAAATCCCCCGTTTGGTTCGGATATTCCGATAACCGACCGCCATATACTCGAACAATATGAACTGGCGCACAATTGGGAGCCGGATGGCGAAGGCGGTTTCCGTAAGACACAGACATTGAAAAGCAGTATGTCACCGGAGATATTGTTTATAGAGCGTTGCGTCAAGTGGCTCAAGCCAGGAACTGGACGCATGGGCATTGTGCTGCCTGATGGCGTTCTTGGAAATCCCGCTTCTGAGTACATTCGCTGGTGGATAATGAGAGAAGCGCAAGTTCTAGCATCGGTTGATTTGCCGGTGGAAGCGTTCATCGCTGAGGCAAATGTCAACATTCTGACCAGTCTTCTCTTCCTCCGCAAGAAAAGTGAGCAGGAGAAGCTCCAAGAAGCAATGAATGGAATGGCAGAATATCCCGTATTCATGGCCGTAGCGGATAAAGTGGGCTACGACCGGCGCGGAAATAAGCTCTACAAGCGTACACCTAATGGCGAAGAAATCGTTTCGCCTGTTGAAATAACGGAGAGAATGCGTATCGGAGGAAAGATTGTCGAGCGTGTCCTAACTCGAAACGAAAAACAAGAGGACAATGATTTGCCTGTTATCGCGGTAGAATACAGAAAATTTCGTATGGAGATGGAAAAATGAGTGAGCTGGAAAGCATCGATATGAGCACAGAAACAGCCGAAGAAGAAATCGCTCCAGAGAAGTTTTATATTGATTTACTGACCGGAAACACAGAGACAGCAAATCCCAAAAAGCTGCTCGTGCAAAAGGTTTTGCGCCAGTTGATTGAAGGATATGGCTTCAATCGCGGCGACTTGGAAACGAATTATAATCCGCGCATTGCTAGTCGAGGTAGAGCGCGGATTGATATTGCCATATTTCAATCGAACGCTGAACACACAAATGACAATCTCCAGCGTATCGTTGTGTGTGTCAACCAGAGAAGGAGGGATAAACTCCGCACTTTCCAAGAGGCGGATGCTGATGTGCAGCCACTTCGGGAGTTGATGGAGCTTCTGCCAAAGGTCTCTCTTGGTATGTGGACAAACGGGCAGGAAGAATTCATGGTACGGGTCGAGCAGACTCGCTTTGAGACGATTCTAAAGCCAATTGGCGTTTGGCCTGCGCCCGATGAGGGAACCACTGATTTAAGTAAAACTGGTGGTGTTATTCAGGTCGCAGCAGATGCCGAAGGTCTTCAGGATGCGCTGGGACGATGTCTCCAATACCTGAATAGAAACCTTGGCTTAGACCACAAAGACGCTTTCCGGCAGCTTGCGGTTCTTGTGTTCTCCAAGATGTACGACGAGACGCAACCGATTGGCGACAGGTTGTTTTGGATAAAGGGGGAAGAACCATATACCGAAGACGGGCAACAAGCAATCGCTACCCGCATCAGTCAGGCAGTCGCCAGGGCAAAAGCATGGCAGCCCGGACTGCTCACCCTGGGTTGGGATTTGAACTTGGAGCCACAGCAGACTGCTGTTGTTGTTAAAGAACTCGCTCGCTATGCGCTAAGGGATACACAGCCAAAATACCGGACGACTGCATTCCGTTCAATTGCTCGTGGTGTAATGGATGGACGGGAAGGTCGCTATCCCACGCCTTTGAATGTCGCTGAACTTGCCGTGTCTATGCTCGACCCGAAACGTGGCGAACGGGTATTGGACTGTTCCTGTGGCACAGGAACTTTCCTTGCCATGACTGCTGTACATATTTTTAAGGAACATCTCGTTTCGCATGGGACAAGCCCTGAAGCGGCGACCAACGGGGCTTTGAAAGAAGCACTTGCCGAAGCTGAAGCGTGGTCTGTAGAGAATGCCTTCGGGTGCGAGATAGACCCGTTTCTTGCCGTCACCGGCCGTATTAACCTACTGTTTACCTCCGGTAATGCAGGTAAGGTATTCCGCTTGGATGCCCGTACTTATCCAGACGGTGATTTGGATGGCAATGAAGCGGCCAGACAAGTGATTCCATTGGGGAGCATGGATGTTGTGTTTCTCAATCCTTGGTTTTCCACTCAGGACAAGGTTACTGACTCTTTAATATTGAATCGTTTTGAGTTGGGCAACAACTGGATTTCTGATGGCGAAGGCGGCTTCCGTAATACCGGTAACCTAAATACTGGCGGGATTCCACCGGAAGTGCTGTTTGTGGAACGTGCCTTACAGTGGGTGAAACCCGGTTCGGGTCGAGTGGGAATTCTTCTGCCGGACGGTTTGCTGGGGAATCCTGGAGATGAGTACATTCGCTGGTGGATTCTGCGTCATTGCGAAGTGATGGCCAGTGTTGACCTGCCGATAGAGCCGTTCAAAGTGACTGTTAAGGAATACGGTCTGACGCCTGCTCTCCCCAGCCTCTTGGTGTTGCGGAGGCGTAGCCAGCAGGAATTGAATCAGACAGTACATCCTGATTACAAGGTCTTCATGGCGGTTGTAGACCGTGCAGGTGTGGATGCACGTGGGAACACACTATTTAGGCGGTCGCCCGACGGCGAGGAAATCATTTTTGACGAAGAAGTGGTTGAGCGCATACGTCACGGCAATCAAGTCGAAATACGCCGTACCACAAGACGCGACAAGAAGGTACATGATGAATTGCCCATCGTGGCGGAAAAGTTTCGGGAGTTTATCGACACTGGCGAGGTGACGTTATGAGCAGGAAATTTCAAGTGAAGGTGATTCCGAGTAAGTGGATTGAGAGCACAGAGCATCGTCTTGATTGCGGTCCTTATGTTAGCGGCGCTAAAGAACTTCGTGAGCATATTGCGGCTTTGCCTGTGAAGAAAAATGAGTTGCAAGACTTAACTGGTGGAATTTCAGGTATTATTAATGCAGGAAGGATACCCCGTTTATGGGTACAGGATGGAGAGCATGGCTATCCGTTTCTTTCAAGCACAGACATTCAACAATCGGATATAAGTAATTTGAGTTATATCTCAAAGAAAACTATTCTGGGAAGTCCACACCTTCTTATACATGACAAGTGGACACTTATAACCAGAGCCGGCACTGTTGGCAGAACAGTGTATTCGAGGGCTGATATGGATGGGTTTGCCTGTACAGAGGACGTTCTCCGAGTTATTCCTGATGAAAACGAAGTCTTGCCAGGTTATCTTTATGCCTTTCTCAACACAAGTTTCGGATTACCGATTGTCTTATCTGGCACCTACGGTTCGATAATAACGCACTTGGAGCCAAATCACATAGCTGATCTCCCTGTACCCCGCTTGGGTGCGGTGGAGCAACAGGCACATGAGTTGGTGCAGAAGGCAGCGGACTTGCGAGTGGAAGCAAATCTGCTTCTGAAAGAAGTCACAAAAGGTTTAGAGCTTGAAATAGGTGGAGGGCATCCTGTCGCTTGGGAACATCGCCATGTTCAGTCATTTGCCGTAAAAACAAGAACGGTAAGCAACTTGTTTGAGAGACTGGATGCATTTCATTATGTAGGATATGTTGGCGAAGCAATCGAAAAAGCTGCTGTTCCGTTGGTCGAAGTTGGAACATATGCGAAAGCATTGCGCCCACCGATTATGAAACGGAATCGAGTCGAAGAAAGTGGATACGAGTTTTTAGGTGGTAGCGAACTTGTTACACTAGAGCAGCGCAGTGAGACAAAAATTTCTGAGCGCACTCCAAATATCGGAAAATTCATCGTGCATCCTGGATACGTGCTTTTCCAATGCGTAGGGCAAAGGTATGGATTGTTCGGCAGACCTGTTCTCGCAAATCGAGCGATATTCGGAAAAGCTGTCACTGAAGCTGTTATGCGTTTAATACCGAATGACCCTCATGATGCTGGATATATCAGTGTGTATCTTGCAACTGAGTTTGGTCAAAGGCTGGTAATGCGGCACTCAGCAGGAACATCTATTCCTGTGTTACAAGAAGATGGTGCTAATAAAATTCTTATCTACTGGCCTGACGCAAACCGTCGCCACGCCATTAGTGATATTGCTGAAAAGGCATGGGAAAACCGTGCTTTGGCGACTGAACTTGAAGATCAAGCTCGTACACTCGTCGAACATGCTATCGAAGAAGGAGGACAATGATGGCAAAGGTCATACCCATAGGGCAACCTGTAAATGATGCCGAACGCAAAGCCATTGGCTTCCTCCGTGACCGTCTGCCAGATGGTTGGCTTGTCATCCACAATTTCGAGATGCGAAAGCAGAGTGAAGTCTTTGAAATTGATGTAGCGATTATCGCGCCTCATGCGGTTTATCTTGTTGACATCAAGGGAACTAGCGGCAATATCGACGTGATTGGCTCCAAGTGGTATCCGGAAGGGCGGCAGCCATTTGTCTCTCCTTTAGCAAAGCTACGCAGCCATGCGAAGGTCTTGCACAATATCATCACCGACAGCAACCCCGGACAGATTGAACTGCGCAAGGTGTATGTCCATCCGGCGGTTTTACTGACGGCGGACGACGCTACCTTGACTGACCGTGATGGTAGAGACAGCCCTGATGTGACCGACATCAAGCATTGCTTGATGTATTTTCAGGACAAATCAAAGATACCGTCGCATTATTTGGACAATATCGTTCCTAATGTCTCGCAGATAGCCAAAGTGATTACCGGACGCGGCAAACCTAAGAATACTGCGCTGGTCTTTCGTGAGTGGCAGGTGGAAGAAAGACTTGGCGGCACGGACAGGTATACTGAGTACCGCGCCAAGCACAACCTGCTTGGGAAGAACGGAGGACAGGCAAGGCTACGAGTATATCAGGCAGACCCTTATCAGGATGCCGATGCAAGAAAAGAAGAATTGCTGCGAATCAGCAACGCTTATCGGGCAGTTGCGCATATGCCAACACACGCCAATATACTTGCGGTCAGAGATTTCTTCCCTACTGAGGAAGAAGACCGCTTTGTTTTGGTTACAGAAGACACGCCTGGACAAGTGTTGCGGATGCACATCATAAAGCAGTCGCTGGCATTGACCTTTGATCAAAAGCTCCAAGTCATGCATGGCGTATTGGCAGCGCTCGACCATGCACATCATTATGAAGTCATCCACCGTAACCTGACGCCTGATGATATCATTGTCTCCAAAGGCGGTGTCGCGCGGATTACCGGCTTTGATTACGCCCGTGTTGGCAAGAACCGCACATCCACTATAGCACACCAAATTGTGGATGACCTTGAAGTGGATTATCAAGCGCCGGAATGCTATAAAGACCCGACCCAAGCCAGTATCGCCTCGGATTTGTATTCAGCCGGATTGATTTTCTATGAGTTGCTGACTGGTGAAGCACCGTTTGAGAGTACAGACCAGATGCTTGAAGCCGATGGAAAGTTCCCGCTGAAAGCATCAGAGCACAATAGCGACTTGCCGATTGGTATAGACGAATGGTTGCAAAAGTTCTGTGAGTTTGACCCGGAAGACCGCCACTCCAGTGCTGCTGTCGCAGACAAAGCGTTAGAAGCCATCATTTTACCGGAAGTTGCAGAAGATATTTCTATGTCAGACGCAGGAAGCTCTTCTCTGCCTCCGCTCACAACTGAGATGCTGCTCAATTTGCCGCAGGATTTCATACTTGCTGAGCGATTTCGGATTCAAAAGAAACTTGGTACAGGTGGCTTTGGCGTAACATACAAAGTGTTTGACGCTTTTGGCGATGTAGTTAGAGTCATCAAGCTGGTGACGAAGGACAGGCATAGCGTCTACGAACGTATGCGGAAAGAATATAAAGCCTTGAGCGCATTGCCGGAGCATCCTCACGTTGTGAAGGTGATTTGGGCTGACCGGCTGACCGATATGGAAAGGACGCCCTACATCGTTTTTGAGTATCTGGATGGGCTGGATGTTTCCGATATGATGGATGCAGATACTCTTTCCTTGGATGATTGCGTTCGTATCGTAAGAGAAACTGCGGAAGGGCTTGTTCATCTGCACAAGAATGGAGTCTTTCATCAGGACATTAAGCCATCCAACCTGCTATGGACGGATAGTGGAGTTCGTATCATTGATTTTAATGTATCGGTAACAGCAGACGATACCCACGTCGGCGGCGGTGGAACAAAGCGATATATTCCTCCAGATTACGACTATTCAGCAGAACCACAAGAGCAAGACCGCATTGATCGTGACCTCTATGCTTTGGGCATCACGCTATATGAATGTTTGACATCCGGGAAATACCCATTCAGCGAGCTAAACCCTCCGCTCAATACTCCTCCGAGAGATATTCGCCAGTTCAAAGGCGGGAGCGAATTGACACAGGCGTTCATCAGCCTTATCGAGAAGATTATTGCGCCCAACCGAGCCGACCGTTTTGTTTCGGCTGAAGAATTGTTATCTGCTCTGTCGATGATTACACAATTTCGTAACACAACGGCGGATAGCCTTGGAGCTATTGTAGCACCTCATGGTGCAATAGTTAACTTTGCTTCTGACAGAGCAAATTTCAATCCCTATGTTTCCTATCTTCTGACGCTTTTCAGCCAGAGCAATGTATCAAATGCCGGAACACGTGGTTTGGACGCCACCGGGAGGGCGACCTATATCCCCACACTGTTAGACAAGAAGCTGATACCGTCCCTTTTAGCTGGGGAACACAAACTTGTTATAATTAGTGGCAATGCCGGTGACGGAAAAACCGCATTTATCCAACAGTTTGAGTCTGTTCTTGAAAGCAAAGGTGCAACGATACAGAGGGGTATGAACGGAGCATTGTTCCGCCTCAATGACCATACATTTCAAAGTAATTATGATGGCAGCCAGGATGAGGGCAACGAACAGAATGACGATGTTCTCCTCAAGTTCTTTGCCCCGTATGCGGGAAACGAATACACGGCATGGCCGGATGCACAGACACGCATCATCGCCATCAACGAAGGCCGACTGATAGACTTTTTGCTTGAACATGGCGACAAATTCGAACTGTTGTCCCAAATCGTCCAAAAAAGTCTAAACGCTATGCCGGAGCCGGTTAATGGAGTGATGACCATTAATTTGAATATGCGCTCTGTCGTTGCAAGCAGCGACGATAAGACTTCCATCATGGAACGGATGCTGGAGCGGATAATTCAGAAGGACTATTGGTCGGCTTGTGAATCCTGCGATATGAAAGAGAAATGCTATATCAGGCACAATGTCCAGACGTTTCAGGATGAAGTTGTTGGAGTCAAGGTTATTGAACGCCTGAAGTACCTATACACTATCACGCACTTCCGCAGCAGAATGCACATTACGATGAGAGATTTACGATCTGCGCTTTCTTTTATGCTTGTTGGGTCGAGAAACTGTGATGAAATCCACTCGCTGTATCAGAATGGCGGAGAAGATGTTCAGAACCTTATCCTTGACAGCTATTATTTCAATTCTTGGATGGGTGGCAGCAACGCCAACCAAGATAGGCTTATTTCCCTGTTGCGTGAAATCGACATGGCTGATGTAAGCAATCCTACGCTTGACCGTGATTTGGGGATGTTCTCACCTAAAGCGAAAAGCAGCAATCGATTTTCATTCAGTTCGCGCGATGATTACGATGATGTAATTATTGATGCTCTCTATCGTGGGCTTCCGAGGGATTATTCTTCCGGTAATCGGATAAATCTTATGGGTAGGCACCATCGCTATCTGTCGCATCTGCGACGCAGGTATTATTTTGAGTGTAGGGGCAATGGCGAAAACGACTGGATGGATATGCTTCCCTACAAGGGAGTGGACAGTTTCATGAAAACTATAGAAGCTGTTTCGGAAAATGAAAACGAAAGTGCGGAGCAATACATTCTTGCCATCAATCGCGGGGAAGGGCTGACCGCGCCGGAACGTCTCGGCAATCAGCTTGCGCTCCGTGTCAGGCATGTTGAGAAAGGAACCATTCGCAGCTACCGTCTTTTTGATGGCAATTGCTTCTCCATTCAAAGGATTCGGGATGGGGAAAATGCATATTTGGAATACCTTCCGGATAGTCTTCTCCTGGTGTATCGTTCAGACCAAAGTGGGCAGTCTGCTTCACTAAAAATCAATCTTGATGTACATGAGATGCTGACGCGCCTGAATAGCGGATACATTCCCAGCATTGAGGAACAAGAGGGCTTCTATCTCAGCCTTTCTGTATTCAAAAACATTCTTTCTGCTGCTCCTTATCAGGAAGTCCTGTTAACCGAGAACGGCGTTGAGTTCTATCAAATAAGTCGGGATGACAAGAGCGTACTTCACATGGAGCGTGTTGAGAGGAGGGAAAACAATTGAGTATAAAAGGCAGGGACAAGGAGTTTCGCATTCAAAAAATATCTTATATAGATTTCAAACACATCGAAATGGATAGAGTACTCACCATGCTCTTCCCCAGATTGAAGTACGACGGATATACCAGCCGCAGACCGGCACGGAGTAACGACCTTGAAATCGACAAATTCACAGATGAGTTTCTTGACCATCCGGAATGGTTTGAAGGCTTTGAACAGTACCCACAAATTGTTCAGAAATGGATTGAAACCGATTTAATGGATGTCGTTAACAGGGGCAATGCGAAGCAGTCGTTCGCAGCACCCCGGCCATTGCATGGGAACACATATAAGTTCCGTAATGCCAAGCGTTCGAGGGACTACAACGCTTCTGAGCAGTTGTACTGGATGCTTTTCTATGCTCGCAGAGGGAGAGGCCAGGCTGTCAGGGATTCACTGAAACGCTTCTTTTTTACAGCGATTGACATGGTTACCGACCGGTACAATCCCAGCATCTCCATAGATGTAGAAACTCAGGCACTTCTGCGCTTAGACAGCCAAGTAACGCAGGATGCAAAGGATTCCAAAGAACCTGTTCGTGTTGAACCGCTGTGTATCGGACAGTCCGACATCTTAGCGGATGATATTCTTCGCCTACTGGCATATGAACCGTTCATACCACGGTCAGTATTGGTGGACTATCTGAAAACACTCATGGCGTTTCATTTGTCGTTGTATCATATCAAGCTGCTTAAAATACTGCCTCAGTTTGTGAAGCAGCATTGCGGGAATACCCACTGCGGAATTGCGTCATGCCCAGTGAATCCGAATTTCGATGATGCAATGGATGGCTGTCCTTACCACATAGCACTGGTTGTCGATATGGGCGATGTCAGCAATCCACAAATGACGCAATTGGCACAGAAATCAGCCGAAAGCATCTACAGGAAAATCCCCGCTTTCATTCAGGCTAATTTTGCCGTCAAGAAGCTGGATGAAATGTCAGATTATCTATGCCACAAAACCGGAAAGCTCATACCGCCGGCGAACGGCGTTTTTGGTGTGCAAGACCTCGTAGCTCTGCAAAACAAAGAGTATGATTCCTTACGCAAGCCATATTTTGAGGCAAGGCTGGCCTCCATCATCGAGGAAATGACAGATGGCAGCGGTGATGTTGACCCGGAAGTAAAAAGCATCATGGGGATGAATCTGGATCCCTTTGATTCGTATGTTGAAATACTGATGGCCTATCGCGGTCGTTTTCATCGGCAGTATATCACAGAATGCCTGGATTCTTTGCTGTTAAAGAACAAAGAGAATGGGCTACTCGCGCAGCCGCGTGTCCGGGATGGACGTCGACGGTTTACAATGGGAAGCAAGCTCCTCGAGGTTCTTCTTCAATTAGCAGTTTTGACACAGGAAGACGGACGTTTTCTGACAAGGGACATTCGTGTTGAAGACTTGCTTGACTTTCTCAGAAATAGATATGGCCTGTATATCGATCGTTTACCGGAGAGCGAGCAGCTAAGCAGTATTACGGACAAGCGTGCTCTGCGCTTAAATGCAGATGCGTTTAAAAAGCGGCTCAGAGAAATTGGATTCTTCGAGGATTTGTCCGATGCTTATATCACTCAGAAGGTGTCTCCGCGCTATGTGATTGAAAAAGCGGATGCTCAGAATAGCGGCAGGAGGTCTTCATGAGTACATTTATTAGACTGTCATCTGACAAGTTAAACCAGGCTCTTGCCGATGCTCTTTGCCCGCAGTTGGTGCAGATGATTTCCACAAGGAGAGCCGGGCATTGTATGCGTGTTGCCGACCTTGATTCCGATGTTATGGAGACGGCTTGTATCAATTTGCGGAAAGCAACTTCCAATGAGAATATCTTTATTCTAAGCCGAAATGACCAAATATCAAAGCCATACCACATTACATCTACCAAGCTGGTAGAACTACGTAACACTGATAGCGATGGCAACCTGCGTCCCTGTCTTCTTGTTTTTATCCCCTCACATCTTCGTACAAGTGCGGAGGACTCATTTGGCGTTGCCACATTTGAGGATGTTTCGTTTGAAGGTATATATGGTACGGTATTGTCTTCGTTGCTTGACCGAGTACCACAAACACTTGCAGGACAGGTACAGAGTCTTTTCCGTTGTTTGTCACAAGAGAAGAATTCAACTGTTGACGAAGTAGCGATGGTTCGGTACTTGCTGACGGCAATGGAGAACGGAATTGATGGCGAGACGCTCGGTGCTTCTTTGTACGAGTTATCCCTGATACCGGATTTCAAAGTCTTTTCGGAAACCGTGAATTTTGAGGCAAGAATCGTCAGAAATCTCAATACGGTACAAGAATTGATCGATTCGCATAAATCTGTTCTCGGACGGGTTTCCGGGTTGAATCTAAAGGATGTGCAACTTGAAAAAAGCATAGTTGCTTTCTTTGGGAAATATGACGTGCAGGAAACTAAAGCATGGATGCCGTTGATTGCCTGTGAAAAGGCGTGGTGGAATTTATCGTTTCATAAATGGGTATTCAAAGAAGACTTAAATCTGGACACTATTAAGATTTATTCTGTTAAGACCGAATTGCCGGAGGTATCAGAAAAAGAAACTGACGAACGGCTGGCTAATCTTGTTGCGCAGAAAGTACTGATACCGAGCAAAACCAGAAAGATGAACATCAGCTTTGAGGTGAACCCACTCCCAGCAATGGTGCGTGGCTTGGATTACTTTACGATTCAAATCATTTCTAAAGACGGTGGAGCTGTCGGTAAAGCGAAGAAAGTAAAAGCATGGGCAGGAAATCGGATAAAATGCACGACGAATATTGCAAAGTTGGATAAGTTTGAATTCGATGAAGGATGGCACTATATTCGTGTTACCCCGTGGACAGCCGACGAAGACCCTATTCCCCTTGCCGATGATTCAGCGGTTGAAAGCCCGTTGTTCTATATCTTAGAAGACGGGACGGTTGACGGGGATACACCGCAACGTGCTATACAAATAGAGACGAGCCTTGAGCACGCATTATTTGCACTACAAATGACAGCTTTGGTTGATGAACGCGATACCGACATGGCCGTTTTGGGAGCCGCATGGTCAGAGAATAACCGTAAAAATGCAAAACAGGATTCGCTCCATATTAAATTCGAGGGCGAGGGTACCAGACAGGTTCTTGTGTCAAGAGTCTTGAAAGAGATTGAACAAGCGATATTGGCAGAACCCCAAAATATGTTCTCGTTCAGAATGCCCGTTGATAAAGGGACAGTCACACCGGCACAGAAAACAACAATACAATTCCCTGAGACAACGGCACTTGCGACTTTCATCAGTGCAAGGCAGGTCATATTTGAAATGATTCGTCACGGGGATGCAAACTGTATTTCCCAAGGATTTGCGTACCGCAATGCAAAGCAGGAATGCTTGAACTATGCCAACGCGTATATTGAATTGCTGAATAGTCTGTTCCATAAAGCGAATTCTGCCCAAGGGCAGGAGTTGCATTCCTTGATTGGAACGATTCGCAATGTGCTATCCATAGATTCATTGCATGTGATTCTGACAGATTATCGTGGACACAGAAAAGAGGCTATGTTGCTCTCGCCTACGCATCCTTTGCGTGTACAGTGGTTTTCCTGCTGGACAACCACTGGAGAAAGCTGGCTCGAAAAAATAGAAACCGGTAGCAAAGAGATGATTCCCGGTGTTCGACAAGCATTGTTGGACTCACTACGCCCATATGCTTTCCCTGTGGCATTTCCAAGCAACGATGGTCGGATATTTGCAGCCGTAGACAACCTCAATGTATTTTGGGCGGTCTATATGCCAACATCCGAAGTGAATACAAGGGGCTTAATGTCGGAGATTTGCTCAGTGCTTGGTCTGAGTACACCTGCTGACGTTGGAACTGATATTACCGGCGATGTGATTGCCGAAAAAATTGAGCGATATCTCACCCAGCATCCTTATGTCCGAGAACTCTCTCTGAATGTATTTAACCCAGGTTCCGGTTCTGTTTTGGCAGACGCAATGACACAGTTACAGCAGAAAAAAGAGTACGCTGATTTGCGTTATGACCTCCGCTTGTTTGCCGCAGACCCCGATTCCCCTACACTTGGCGAATCATTGGAGTCTTTGCTTCATGCGGATAACACTGTGAAAGCGGAAGTCGAAGCGTTTGCCACATCAACGGGAAGTCATCTGTTTACTAAACTGAAGCTTGCCCGATACGACATTCGAGAGTTCCATGCGAAGGTTGAGCAATTCCAAGCGCATATCAGCATCATGCTAGATGTGTTTCCTGCTGAGGAACTGTCTGTAATGCAAAAGCAAGATGCCAATGTCCCGCTATTTGGACTGATTCAGGGTTTTGAGGTTGACTTTACAGATGATGAAACCGGTACGCTTTGGAGAAAGCATCCGATTATCGGACAACCAAATACCGCCTTGCTCGAAAAAGCAGATTTCTCTTTTGAAGCATTAGCAGGATTGAGCCGTCAGATTTGCATGGCTACAGCCGCTGTCGCTACCGGTGGCTCTGATTTCCATTCTGTTCCTGTAGTGACATTGAGCTTAAATGTAGAGAGCCGTGAGCTGATTTATGAAGTCCATCAAGTAAGTGATTGGGTCTTCACGATTGACCGATACATGGGCATAGAATTTTTTGACCACGGCGGCCAGAAAAGCAGACCGGATTATCTGATAGATTTTGTACCGGGTTCAAAGACGAATGCCACACACAATCTGATAATCTCATCCCGTTCTGGCGATGAACTGCGGGCAATGCTACAACCGGTTCTTGCTGAACGGGGAATCCGAATTGACAATGAGCAAGCGTCACAGATAATGGCAAATTTGCGCTCCTTATCTGGTCAACTCGCATTGAAACTGATTTCTGCCTCGACACAACAAGCTGAAGCCCTGGGCCTTGCACTGGCAAGGCTATATCTGGAGTACCAAGGCGCATTGGACAATCAGATAATCGTCCCGCTTGACGCGCACATTGATTTGTACCGTTCCGGAAAAGATACCGAAAGCGTGGACGATGGCATCAGCCTGAATCGGACAGACTTGGCGTTGTTTGATTTGAATGCCGATGACCGTGTAATAACCTGCAATCTCGTTGAAGTGAAGTGTTACTCTGATGTTGGAGATATTTCCTCTTACAACAAGTTGAAGGAGAGTATTTCTCAGCAGATATACCAGAGTGAGCGTATCCTTCAAAGGCATTTCGATCCTGCCATGAAAACCCCGGACAGACCAGACCGTCTGCTGAAAAGCCGTGAATTGATGAGCATACTTCGGTTCTATTTGGAGCGAGCTATTCGGTATGGAATCTTTGGAGAAGATGCGGCACAAGAAGCATTCAGCTTTTTCGATACGATAGAGACTGGCTACTCCTTGCAATTTCGCCGTGCTGCTCTGGTGTTTGATTTCGAAAAAGACGGTACGGAATCGCCTGATATAGAAGCAGGCATCGAGTATCATCGAATCGGTAAGAACCTTATCCGCGATTTACTGGATAATTGTCGGAAGCAAGAGACATCAGAAGAGACAGATGCTCGGGAAAGACGCTCGCTCAGCGTGGCATACTTCCCGGCAGTACCTAAATTGGAGACTGCGGCATTTCTTGCACCAGTGCGAAAAAGAACAGTCGGATGGGATGCTCCATCATCGAAAGAGTCGCTTCAGTATGAAATTGACGAAGAAAGAATCGCTGATGGCACAGCTCATTCGGGAACGGTGGATAGCACATGTGAGGATGCAGTCTATGGAGAGGTTCCTCCTGAACACAGTAAGGGCCATTTGCTGCATGATGGTTTAGATATTCAGGACAGTATTGACGATACTTCTGGTCAAGCAGAGTCGCAGGAAACAGCCTTACTGATTCATGATGTTCCGTTTGATGTTTTACTTGGTGCAAATGGAGCAACTCCCCAATACGGTTTGCTGGGCGAATATGCGGGCAGAAAAATCGCATTAGACTTAGACGGCTGCAATACCATCAGTTTATTTGGCGTTCAGGGTGGAGGTAAGAGCTACACCCTTGGTACCATCGTTGAGATGGCGACAATGCCAATAGAAAATATCAATGTGCTGCCAAGCCCCCTTGCCACGGTGATTTTCCATTACAGTCCTACGCAGGATTACGCACCTGAATTTGCTTCTATGCTTCGCGCAAACACTTCCGCTGGGGAAATAGCATCATTGCGCGATGTCTATCACGCCGAACCTGCGCCGATGCGCGACATATTGATTCTTGCACCAGAGAGCAAGGTCGATGAGCGCAGAGCCGAGTTCCCTGGCATTGAAGTTCTGCCGATTTCTTTCGCCGCTTCAGAACTGAAAGCTGCCCATTGGAAATTCCTGATGGGTGCCACCGGAAGCCAGCGGATGTACTTGCAACAAATCAATCAGATTATGCGGTCGCTTCGGTCGAATCTTACAATGGATGCGCTCCGCACAGGGATTGAGAATTCTCACCTTAGTGATACATTGAAAGAGCTGGCTTTAACTCGCCTGTCCTTTGCTGCTGAGTATGTAAACGACGCCCACTTGCTTCAGGATGTCATTCGCCCCGGGCGCTTGATTATTGTTGACTTGAGGGATGAATTCATCGAGAAGGACGAAGCCTTGGGACTGTTTGTTGTGATGCTTGAGATTTTTGCTGAGGCCAAGTTCAATGGGACATCCTTCAACAAATTGGTGGTATTCGACGAAGCGCACAAGTACATCGAAAACGCTGACTTGATAGCCGGCTTGGTAGAAATCGTGCGTGAGATGCGACATAAAGGAACGAGCATATTGGTTGCATCACAAGACCCTCCGTCTGTACCGACGCAATTGATTGAGTTGTCATCCCAGATTATCATGCACAAGTTCAACTCCCCCGCATGGCTGAAGCACATTCAGAAGGCAAATGCAGCGCTTGCCTCATTGTCATCCGAGAAAATGAGCAACCTCAGCACGGGCGAAGCATTTGTCTGGTCGAGCAAAGCAAGCGATGATGCATTTTCAAGAGGCGTGGTCAAAGTCAAATGTCGCCCCCGCGTAACACAACACGGCGGCGGTACAAAGACCGCTGTTTCTCCATTAGATTGAAAGCCTCGAAAAGGTTTTCAATTTGCTTAGTGTAGTATTGCGCAACACTAAACGATGTGCTATAATCATGGCATGAAAAACTTTGGAGAAACAATACGCGAGCTTCGCGTAGCGCAGAACCTCGGACTCCGAGAAACTGCGACAAAAGTGAATATATCTCCCACTTATCTGAGCCGCATCGAACGTGGTAAGGAATATCCCCCGCGTCCGGAAGTGATAAAGGAGCTTGCCCACGTTCTGGCAGCAGACCCGGACGTATTATTCAGGTTATCTTCTTCTACCGACCCAGAGATTGTGACATTTTTGCACGACCAACCGGCTGTTATGAATTTGCTTAGGTATATCAAGGAATCCGGTTTATCGGAAGCAGAAATTGAGCAGTTGACGGATAAAGTACAGACGATGGGTGCAGAAAAACATGCTGCGTCGCATGAAAGTGATGAGGTAAAACTATGAGCGATTATGTGAAAACAATAGTGGCAAAATATAAGCTACCCGACACTGTTGATTATCAAACCCAAGTGACGATTGTTGACCCAATTTCATCAACCATAAGAGGCTGGGCTTCTGCTAATTATTTACCGCTTAATGAAATTAAAATTTCAGGGTCAAGAGCAAAAGGGACAGCTATCTCCTTGGCCTCCGACATTGACCTGTTTATTTCTATATCGTCAACGGTTAATGAAACTCTCGCGACGATTTATAATTCCCTGTACAACTATTTTGTGAGCCACGGATACATATGCCGAAAACAGAATGTTTCAATAGGGGTAACTTATCTTGGCAAGAAGATTGACCTCGTGCCAGGCAAACGGCAAAGCCAATGGGGTAACGACCACAGCCTTTATAAAAACAAACAGCAGACTTGGACGAAAACGAACATTGACACCCACATCAATACTGTTCGGTCATCGGGCAGGATAACTGAAATAGTAGCTGGGAAGATTTGGCGTGAACGTCATGGACTTGAGTTTCCATCACTATTGCTGGAGTTGATTTCTATCAATGCGCTCAAGTATCACGGCGCAGATACCGATAGCAATTTTCTTGACGTGCTACGATATTTTCGCGACCACATGACTTCGATTCGGGTTATTGATCCTGCAAACACAAATAACATATTAAGCGATGACCTAACCACTGCCGAAAAATCGGCAATCGTGAATCAGGCCAGCGTCAGCTTGCAGAAACAATACTGGAGCGAAATCATTTGGTAACACGGAATATGGGGGTACGGCTTTATGGCAACAGATAAAATGAGCATCAAATCAATGTTTAAGACGAAGCAGGCAGTCCTCGAAAGCAAATTGAGCATTCTGCTTGAACATCCAGTTACGAAAGGCGAACACTGCGAAAGTGCGTGGATTGATTTCTTTCGCAGCTTTTTGCCGAGCAAGTATGCGGTTGATAAAGGATTCGTTTTTGATTCGCAAGGAGCTGTTAGCGACCAAATCGACATAATTATATACGACGCGCTCTACGCGCCTTTGATATTTGGTACAGAAGCTGGCGAGAAATTCATTACTGCTGAGAGTGTGTATGCTGTCTTCGATTCGAAGCCTAAAATTGACAAAGGGACTCTTGAATATACGAATTCCAAAGTTGCTTCCGTCTCCAGACTTAAACGCTCATCAAGAGGGATGATAAATGCCGGGAGAGAAGTACCACCACGCGAATTGACACATATCATTGGCGGTATTCTTGCCATTGATTCTGTCGAACCAGATACAATCCGGCAGCACCTTAACAGTTTCCCTTGCATTGACATCGGATGTGCGATTCAGAAAACATCATTTGTCAGTTACCGCGATAATGACGGGACTCTGATTGACGCGCAGTTTTCAACTTGTGATGAATCAATACTGGCATTCTTTTATATCGTGTTGGATTTGCTCTATCAACTTGGAACTGTCGCTGGCATTGACATAAGGGATTATGCTGATGCCACAGTAGAGTCTATTAAGCTGGCTCGTGAAACGGCGAAGGGTGAGGCGTGATGGCAAAGCAAAAAGATTTTGATTCTTTCCTTAGCAACATCGAACCCAGCGCCACAACTGTGTCGTACATCAGTAGTGTGCAATATAATCTACGAGATTATCTGTCGAATCACACTACATATAAAAGCGTTCACGTCCAAACATTTCTCTCAGGTTCGTATGCCAAGCATACGAGCATCCGCCCAAAACTGAATGACGGGAAGCGCGATGTTGATATTGTGGTCGAAACTTCTTATAGCGATGAAGACAGCTCTTGTGATGTGCTACAAGAGCTTTTCGATGTATTGAAAGAGAAGAGCATCTACGCCAGTGCCAAGCTGCAAAAGCACTCCGTAGGAATCGAAATGCAAGGTATAGATATTGACGTAGTTCCGGTTATACGCAGTGAAGACGGAACAATATTTTGCATAGGCTCGAATGACGTTGACGAGTGGATTTTAACTGATCCCAAAGGTCACATCAAGTGGTCGAGCGAAGTGAATGCCAATAACAACAATAAGTACAAGCCACTCGTCAAGATGTTGAAATGGTGGCGAAGGACAAACTGTCCTGATAATAAAAAGTTCCCCAAAGGGCTTGCTCTTGAAAAGATAATTGCAGACCACCTGCCCACGTCGGATATGAATACCGAAAACCATTTGATAGGAACTATGCAGAACATCGTATCCACATATAAGGAAGACTATGTTGATAAGGGAATAATGCCACCAGTATTTGACCCTTGCCTTGTCGAAAACGACTTACTATCAGATTATCAGTTTGCTGATTTTAGTTCCTTCATCTTGTTACTCAACGAGCATCTTGAACTGGTGGCACAGGATGGTGCAACAAATGATGCTTGGCGCACAATCTTCGGGAAAGAATTCCCCCAAGATGAGCAGAAGGCTTCGGCTTCGCTTTTGACCAAAACCGCGGATACAGAACAATTCATCGAGCAGATGTTTCCTGTTGAAATTAGATTCAATCTGAAGATTGACTGCAACGTCACTCAGGATGGGTGGCGGCCATTCACTCTTCTTCGTTATCTTTCAGGCGGCAAGTTACTAAGGCATAACAAGAATTTAGATTTTTATATCGCTCAGTGCAGTGTTCCGGAGCCATATTTAATTTACTGGAAAGTGCGAAATGTCGGTGAAGTTGCCGAGAGAAAGAACCAACTACGTGGGCAAATCAATAAGACTGACAGTTCTCATCAACAAGAGCATACGAATTTCTATGGCCCGCACTTCGTGGAGTGCTATATTGTAAAAAATGGTGTTTGCGTTGCAAGAGACCGGATAGACGTGCCTATCGGGGTGAACTAATAGCGGGCGAAACATAAGTGCAACAATGATAGGTATATTATTATAAAAAAGGCCGCGAAGCAAAAAACACGAGATATTGGACTAATGTTTTTTCCAATACATTTTGTTCCTGTAGCACCGAAATTCATCTAATTCGTGTAATATTTGTATATGCCATAGAGAGGATTTACCATGACGGGCAAAGAACGCTTGATTGAACTGTTGAAACTGCTATATGCCGTAACAGACGAAGATCATCAGATGTCAACGGCGGAGATCGTCGCCTATTTTGGGGAGCAGGGCGTACCAACTGACCGCAACACGGTTAAATCGGATATCGAGGTTCTGAACAATTGCGGAATTGAGATTCTCGCTACCAAAGGTACACAATTGAGGTATTACTTCTCCGACAGGCAGTTTGAGCTTGCAGAGCTGAAGCTTCTGGTGGATGCGGTAGAATCCTCAAAATTCATTACCGCCAAGAAAAGCGACATTCTCGTTAAAAAGCTCATGACCCTTGCCGGCGAGAACAGCGCAAAAGAATTGGAGCGCCATCTCTATACGGTAGGACGGATAAAACCTGAAAATGAATCTATCTTCTACGCGGTGGACATCATACATAGGGCTATCAACAGCGGAAAGCAGATTGCGTTTGTCTATTATGAGTATGCTACCGACAAGATGCTTGTGCCAAAGAACGACGGTGAACCATATATCTTTTCTCCATATGCGATGCTGTATAACGAAGACAAATACTATGTCCTTGGCTATTCCGAGCACCACGGCAAGATTATCACCTTCCGCGTTGACCGCATGAAAGTGCCGGATATTTTAGATAAGTGCATAGTCCCTCGCCCGGAGAACTTTGACCCTGTGAACTATACTGTCAACATTTTCAGTATGTACGATGGAGAGGCCTATGATGTAACTCTCTTATGCAGGAACGAGCTTATGAACTACGTGATTGATCGTTTCGGGGATGATGTCCGGACGGAGATTGCAGATAATGAGCATTTTACTGCTGCTGTGGAGGTTTCTGTCAGCCAGACTTTCTTTGCCTGGGTATTCCAGTTCGCCGGTGGAATTCGGATAACGGGGCCGACCGCAGTCAAAGAACAATACCGGCAGATGCTTGAAGCCCAAAAATGAAAAACTTCCGAGGTGCGGTTAAATGACCGCACCTCGTTTTTGTCCGCTTGAAATATCTGAAAAAGTCAGTATACTATAATCATATCAGGAACGCGTGTTCCAGATAGGAGAAAAATATGAGAAGTAAGAGCCTGGAGCTTATGTCCCAAATTAGAGAATATATTGAGAGGTACTTTGACCGGAATTCCTCTACACCTACGGTGCGTGAGATTGCCGGAGCTATGCATATATCAACTTCCTCCGCACACAGATACCTGGTTGCAATGGCCGAGAGGAACATGCTTTCTTACGAGAATGGCGTTCTCTCAACCGCAAAAATCGAAATGATGACGCCACAGGTAAATCATGCGGCGATTGTTGGTTCCATCCCCTGCGGTACGCCGGAGGAAAAGGAAGCGCAGATTGAAGAATACCTTCCGCTCTCTGTTTCGGTGTTCGGAAACGGCAGTTTCTATGTGCTCAGGGCTTCTGGTAATTCTATGATCGAAGCTCAAATCGATGACGGCGATCTCGTCATCATCAAAGAGCAGAAAAATGCCAATCTGGGGGATATCGTGGTTGCCCTTACCGATGAAGAAAAAAATACTCTCAAGCGCCTGTGCTATAACCATGAAAAGGAAAGCTACTACCTGCATCCTGAGAATAAGGAGCTTGACGACATCTATGTTAAGCATCTTCGTATTCAGGGCATAGCGACGCATGTGATAAAGGCGCTCTAAGGAGGTGAGGCGTTTTGCAGAAATATTATGTGACAGTGGAGCATATCGAGGATACTGATGGGATTATAATCCCCACCGGAATTCTTTGGAATGACGGCAGGCATTGGAAAATTAGAAAAGTCCTGCACACCTGCATCGCGTCTCACAATGAATTTGAAGGAATTCGCTACACTATAAAGATCGGTCGCGCGGAAAAATACTTATATAGAGATGGTCAACGGTGGTATGTTGACTACTCTCCATAGGAGGTGGAACATGAAATATGGCATTGTATTCCTATGAGGAAATCGACGAACTGGGCGAGGGATTGATACGACAGTATCTTGGTGCTGAAGCCGATAAATCCTTCTGTGTGGATATTGAAGGCTTTGTCACCGAGTTTCTTGGATTACCGCTCTTCTATCGCACATTCGCCGAGAATGACTCCGACAAGATCGGATTTATATCCGACGGCATTACACCGCTTCGGATATACAAAAATGGGACTATCGTCCCGACAGTTTTTAGCAAAGGCTCCATCGTAATTGAAAAGTGTCTGCGTCGCGAGACTGAAAGCGGCAGGCGCAGATTCACCATCAGTCATGAGGGAGCGCACTTTGTGATGGATCGAACCGTACCCCAAGCGAGCTTCCATCGCGAGTATGACAATGAACGCATCTACACACCGAAAGACCTAAAATGCCTTTTCAGCTTTAAGGAAACGCAGATTGACAGAATGGGCGCTGCTCTTCTGATGCCCCGGTTCATGGTTTTCAATGTCGTAAAGGCACATGGTGTCAAAGAAGGCCTGCCGATTTACGGTGACAGTATCCTGCGGGCGGAGGACAAGCTGCTCGTTCGGGAAATGGCTAACGCGATGGGCGTATCATTTGCCGCGTTCCTTATCCGGCTCAGAGAGCTGGGAATCCTGAGAAGGCACGAGCTCTCAGAGTACATCACCGGTGAAATGGGATTGGGAAAGGCCGGTGAACTGCTGTGAATCAAATCAGAACCTATCATCAGAATGACGACATTCCCCTTGAAGTCAGGCGCAAGCTGCATATATCCAAGCTAGAAGCAGAGAACCTGACTCTACGGGACATCACCTGCCCATATTGCGGTTATCTTGTTGAACGAGTGTTTTCGGACATCACCGGACATAAGATGATTTATTGCAAGAAGTGCAAAGAGGAATACCCCGTCAATCTTGGATATTTTCGCTGTATGAAGCGTTGGCGACATATCAAACACCTAATGCGGGAGCGTCAGCATAGATAATGCGTCACATACAACTGAATAACTGCAATACTACTTTTAATCGAGCAAGCGGAGAGATTCTGGCGTAAAGCCGGTTGAGACTGCCAAGCGCCGTACGAAGCCGGATTGAGTAATAGGTCACGACCTATGCTCATTCCGTTTTCTACGGCGCTTTTTTCTTGCCTTGATTAGCTTTGTACTGCGTTAAAAGTCCTTTCCTGACACGCTCGGGAAAGGACTTTTTATGACTAACCGCTGGGAAACATACATCGCCGGATACCCGTAACCTCCAAATTTTTGATTTTCACCAAAATTCAAAAATTCAAAGGAGATTTACGAGATGAACTGGAATAACGGCTACGAAAGAAAGAGATTCGAGGAAGAGCAGAAAAGGCGGGCTGAAGAATACCGCAAGCTCGGTATGAGCGAAGCACAGATTAGGGAAATGTACTTATTTGATCTTGCTTGGTATAAAAGCAAAAGACGTTACTATACACATACTCAATCGTTTACATCAGGTACGTTTGATGGCGGCAATGAGGACGATTTTGAAAGCACGCTGGTTAAGGTGTTCTCAGAGGCTTTAAGCGCAGCAATGGACAAGCCTATCAACTGTTCTCGCTATTGTTGGGTTGAAGATATTGAAGACCCAGTGCTTGTGCAGAAGCTTAAGCGGCTTAATGAAAACGATTTAGAACTACTCACTCTCTACGCCTTTGACGGTTATACTCTCACGGAAATTGGAAAGATCTATCGCTGCACGCCGCAAAACATCTACAAAAAATATAAAAGAATAAAAAATAATTTGGTCTGAGGGTTTAAAATCGGCCTTTCTCGCTGGCTACCAATTGAGAGGAGAAATTCCTCCCCTGTTCCTTGACAACCAAATACTCATTCGCTAAGACCTCAGTTCCGACGATGTGCGAAAGCATGAGCCACCGAGTTGGGTACGCCGAGACCTCCTTAAAGGAGCGAGCGAGATAACCTGCTCAAGTACCGGGTTGCTCCGGTATGGCGATGACAGTCGGAATGATAATGGTACTCCCGTCCAGCCACAGATTCAAGCAATGGGGGCGGCTCTGTCAGAACGACAGTTGGGGTGGAACTCCCGTGAGGTGGCTTCGCAAGCTGCCGCTTAGCGACTTCCCAAGTGGTTCAAATACCACCGCACACGGGGTGTCGAGGACAAATGGTGTGCTTACATAATCAGCTCTGCTTACGCATAACAGAAGAAATCTTGTCTGGGTTCATCGAAGTAGGGCTGAGATACATAAGCACTCCAGCTTGGGAAGTACTGGGTATTTGGTTCAGAGGGCAACTATACGAGAGAGGTGTCCATATGAACAGTGATTGCAAAAGAATTGAAAGAGGCCAGATTTACTTTGTCAACCTTGATCCAGTTATCGGCTCGGAACAAGGCGGCAACCGACCAGTGCTTGTCTTACAAAACAACATAGGCAATCGGCATAGTCCTACCGTCATCATTGCGCCAATCACCAGCAAGCCAAAGGGCTACTATCTGCCTACACATGTGTTGTTGCCGAACGAGTTAGGACTGCCTCAAAACTCAATGGTTCTATTAGAGCAAGTGAGAACCATTGACAAAAGCCGCCTTGCCTATCTTGTTGGCTTCGCTACCGAAGAGGTCATGTGTTGCATCGACAGGGCACTTGGAATCAGCGTTGGATTGCTCGAATTGTCTGATGCCTTTCGGGATGAACCTGAACGGCCCGAGGAGATGACGCTGTGCCTTTGCCCGGTTTGTGCAAGTCAGTTCTATAATTCACCAGATCATATAATACGTCGAGTTAATCCGTTACAAAGCCACAAAGAAACCTGCACATATTGTGACGTTCGAAATGGTTATGATTACATTATTATCAAAAAGAAAAAGCGACTTGGCGATTAACAACACAGGACAGTCGCGCCGAAGCACAAGTCGCTGCAATTTATGGCAATGCGGAAAGTACGAAACCAGCGCGGTTGCTTCCGGCGTATTCATACTTAAGGGAGGATGCTGTTTTGACTTACATTAACGAATCCGGGAAAATGTGTTCTTTAAAAGAGTCTCAGATTTTCATGGTAGATGGGTGCAAGGTAAAGATCAACTTTTTGCCCCCGAACGAACCGACGCCTAAAGAGGATGTTTTAAAATGCATTCAGAAAACCTTGCTTGCCGCCAGCTTTTCAAAATAGAGCTGTGGCATGTTTGCACAAAAGGCACACAAATGAGATAATGATGATGTTAACTGCTCCTTGACAACTGAATATGGCAAAGAAAGCGAGCCATATACATCATCTTTCAGACAGATGAAGAAATGCGAGGTATGTATATGGATAAGAAAATCGAGTACACTGGCCCAAAAACCCGTGTATATACGCTTTATCGGGTATCGACGCTTGGACAGGTGGAAAAAGACGACATCCCCATGCAAAAGCAATGCTGCCATGAATTCGCAGAGCGCCAGGGCTGGAATATCGTTCGTGAGTTTTCTGAAAAAGGCATCTCCGGCTTCAAGGTATCTGCGAAAGACCGGGATGCCATTCAGGAAATTCAGCACGACGCCATGATGGACAAGTTTGATATTCTCCTGGTGTTCATGTTCGATAGGCTTGGCCGGCGAGACGACGAAACGCCGTTTGTGGTGGAATGGTTTGTTAAAAATGGTATCGAGGTCTGGAGCGCGATGGAAGGTCAACAGCGTTTTGATTCTCATGTAGATAAGCTGATGAACTACATACGCTATTGGCAGGCTTCAGGTGAAAGCCTGAAAACCTCGATCCGCACAAAGACCCGTCTTAGCCAGCTTACTGAGGAAGGCCACTACACGGGCGGCACGGTGCCTTTTGGATACCGTGCCGTGGATAAAGGGCGCATCAACAAAAGAAACCGCACCGTCTTTGACTTGGAAGTTGATGAAGATGAGGCTGCAATTGTCCGCTTAATCTTCGATAAGTACGTCAATGAAGGGCTTGGCTCTCAACGCATTTGCCGTTACCTTCACGATCATGGTATCAAACACCGTGATGGGACGGGTTTCCCCAATACCAGCCTGAACCGCATCATCAAGAACATCGCATACACTGGGGTAATCAAAAACGGTGAGAGTCAGTCCGATTACATCGATGAATTGCGGATCATCAGCGACGATGTTTATCAGCAGGCTCAAAAGATCATGCGGCAGCGTACACAGCCGCACAGCTCCGTTCCCCTCAACAGCAAGGGAAAATCGCTGCTTGTCGGAAACATTTATTGTGCTTACTGTGGGAACCGTCTGACGCTAACTACCAGTGGCAGAAATAAAAGGATGCCTGATGGAACAATACAGAAAGAAGTTCGGGCACGGTATCAATGTCACTACAACGTCCGGCATCCTGGCGAGTGCGACGGTCAATCGGGTTATTCGGTGGCGAAGTTGGACTCCATCGTGGAGACTGTCATCAGAATGAAATTTGATGAAATCGCGGCGGCACCCGAATCCGAAATTCTGACAAATCAGCACGAAAAGGAAATCAAGCTGGCTAAGATGCAGCTTGACAAGGCAAAAGCATATTTGCAGGAAAAAGAAAAAGACCTTGAGGATTACAAAGGAGAAACCCTCAAAGTCATTCGTGGACAAAGCAAGCTGTGTATAGAGTTGCTCAATTCGCTGATCGCCGAAACAGACGAGCAAATCCGCGACGCGCGAGCCGATGCGGATGTAGCAGAGAAGCATTATTTAGAGCTGCTTGAATCCGCTGAAAATTTGCGGAAAGAGTATGACCGCCTTCTGACATGGGCAGATCTCTACGACAAGAGCACCTTTGAAGCGAAAAAAATGATAGCCGCCCAGTTCATCAAAGCGGTACGCGTTGGCCGGGATTACAATATTGAGATTGATTTTAACGTCTCATTCGAAGAATTTCAGAGCTTGTGCAATGTAGAATCTGCGGATGAGAATTTGACGACCTTGCGTTCGCATACCGCATAAAAAAAGTTCAGGAAAACCCACTTTTTATGGATTTTCCTGAACTTGGTGGAGACGAAGAGGATCGAACTCTCGACCTTACGGATGCGAACCGTACGCTCTCCCGAGTTAAGCTCTCAACACCTCTTTTTAGGGGGTGCGAACCAAATGTAATCGAGCGATCAGGGAATCTATGGCAAATAATCTGGGCACTAGCCCAGATTATTTGACGGAATCAATATTAATAAATTTTGTATTACCCGATTCATTACTTGATCTTTTTTTGCCATTTCCATATAAGCCAAAAGGGGTTTTCACGGCAAGTGTTTTTTATTTTTGTGTATTCATCAAATAAACTAGATGCTTCAAACAAAGAATAACCACCACATAAACCTGAAAATACTTCTGGATTAATTACTTTAAAATTATTTATAATAGGCAGAAATGTCATTGCTAAACCAATAATGGTCCTTATTCCTTTTGTTTTTAGCTCAGCCTGTTTTTTTTCATAATTTATTCTAATATTTATTAATGCATCAGTTATATCATTAGCGATTTGTGTGTTAGTATTTGATTCATTATTATCAACATTTTTAATAAGATTCTGTATTGTATGAGCTAAAAAATTAAATTCAGTTGGATATTTTAAACATAACTCTATATAATCAGTTGTTCTTGCATCATAAAGCCATGGAAAAGAAGCATATATTCCAAATGGCTTATCGGCAATATTTTCCTCTTTTTCAATTGTCGTAATTATATGTAATTTATCATATAATTTTGGATCATAACATCTACCCTCAGATTCACTAAAGAATGGAAGTATTTCTGTGATACCGGTAGTTAATACATCTTTGTAGCTAAAAAACTCATTTATAAAACGTTGCATATTCCGAATAATTTCATCCATTTCATTTTCAGTATACTCATAATTATTAAATGAATAGCTACGCTCTAAAACTTCACCATCCTCTTCCTCTTCCTCCGCTTCAGGTATAGTCCCTAATAATAAAGTGCTTTGTGGAAGCATACAAGTATATTTAGAAATAATGTTATTGCTACAATAGCTATCGCCAAAATCAACACCTATATATTTTCTAAAATCAAACTTTTCTGATATAGACTTTTGATGTTGATGTATTATATTATATAAGTCTTCTATAACTGGCAACATATTATTAATACCAAATTTAATATATTTTTTATTAAAATCACGGTCACAATATATATTTAATTCACGTAAAATATCTTCAAATTGTAGATAAAAATTCATTTTGCCACCTCAATTGCAATAAAATAAAGGCTAGCTAGACAATATATTTCTTGTTTTGCTCCATGCCGCGGCGCGGTCAGTAAGTATCTAACGAATTTCGACAAGCTTGTTTGGGGAAATGACTCCTATGTTGAAGAGATGGGAACGCTCTGGCTGCTGCACTATATGCTCGCCACCAATGATCAGCACCCCCGACAACACCTCGAGTGACTATCCCGCTACGTAAGAACCTTTATGTTGTCGGGTTAATGATACATTGCTCTAACTCATTTCGCACCTATTAATCAAAAACTAGAGGAGCTCGTATTAATAAGAAAGCCCAGTCCCATATCAACGTTGCCTTGGTTCATAATAGTATATATTTATAATTTTAGTTTATACTGACAGACGCCCTTCTTAACAACTCTGCTATATCAGCCTTAGGGCGCTGTCCTGTGCCTGGATCAAAGCTTTCAATAAACCGCTTAAGGGATGATTCATCAACAATGGGTTTGCAAAAGGCATCAACCATTTCCCGCATCCCAGCGTTAGCATATTCTTCGATCAGCTTATACTTACGCTCGACGCAACTATCGTCATTGAGCAGGATGCTAATATCATTAGTTGAGGAAAGGGCTATCAAGTCCATAACCACCCGGTCTTCATCTTTAAAATATTCTATGGCAATAGGTTCACCGCCCCTTTGTTGAAAAGGCAGCCTCTCCCCACGGTGAAAACCAAGGGCTACGGCAAACATAAATACGTCTTTCATGGTATCAAATAGCTTGGTTCCCGGATTATTTCCTAGCTCCTGATAATAGCGTTCATAATCGGCAGATTTATTCATCGAGCTTTTGGCCATTATTATTGTACCCTCCTTATCAGGGAATGCTCACCACAGGTCTGATCTTTTTCCTTGTCATCAATTATGCTATAAACCGCGTTGGCTCTGGGCATAAGGTTTTCCTCTACCACCGGAGACCAATTCTCATCTGAAACGATAACGATAACCTGCGAAGCCAGAGTGCTTATTTCCCTTGCCACGTTTTCTTTGTGCCTAGTGCTGAGGTTACCAAAGGCGGAATCCATAACAATGGGGAAATCACCACCGTTAAAATCTGATATCAGACCATCTTCCGCTTTTTCTCTAGCATAGGAGACTAAGGATGCAATAAAAGCCAAGCTGGCCACTTGCCTTTCACCGGTAGAGAGAATACGGCGATCCTCGGCATTCTCTAAATCATTGGTGATTTCCAAAACAAATTCATCGGTTAATCTGGCAAAGCGATACGGTTTTTCCTTCAGCGAATCAAAGACCTTCCGGATATACTGGTCCAGATTATAACGAGTTGCGTTTAAAAAATAGTCTCGCACCTCTTGATTAAGAGAAAGCAGGCTGGAAACCATATCCCGGCGTTTTTTAACTACGGCGGCCTGTTCTCCTTTAACCTGCATATTCTGGATTTCCTTGTTTACTTCGTCAATCTTCTTGTTCAACTCCACTAGCCTAAGCTCCAGTTTCTGTTCTTCTCGAAGGTAGTTGATTTTGTCAGCCTCCAGCTTATCGCGGGTGGCTTCTTTTATTTTGATTTCATCGATATCTGAATTTTTGAGCTCATTACTAATTTCCGCTAAACGTCGTTGGCGAGCTTCCTTTTGCTTCTCGTTGGTTTCAATTTCTATTACTAACGCGTGATAGCGGGTAAAAAACTGCAGCACTTCACCTTGCTGATGCTTTATGTAGGCTGTCAGCTTATGATAAGCGCTGTCTAGCTCATCCCGGCCAGCACTAAGTTTTTTCTTGAGGACCAGCTCGTATTCAGGCGTGTCCGGCAGAAGCGGTCGGCCGCAAATGCATTCACCACTAGCAATCAGGTCATTGATAAATTGCTCCTTGATGTCAGAGGGCAGTTCGCCCTTTTGCCTTTTCGCTTCCAAATAGGCAAAGACATTACCAAAACAGCCAGAAATCAGATAGTTTTTAAAATCTCTGGTAGCCAGTGTGGTCAGATCCTTATTGGCCTTAAAAATGGCTGTATCTAAGGCTGTAATTAGTTGCTCCACGCTGGAACGGTCATGTTCTAATGCTTTGATTATCTCACTGCTATGTGTATCCAAGAAGCGGCGGATTTCCCGAATATTATCATTGGCGTATTTGATTTCTACACGCACCTCAGTCAGCTTTGTTTCCGTAGTTTGGCGTTCAGTGGTCAAAGCCTCATACTGATCCGCCAACTCTTGCTCACTACCACTAAGATAACGGCGCTGCTCACGTGTAAGGTCGCTTTCCAGCTTTTGAAAATGCTCGGTCAAGGCTTCCAATCGGGTATGTCCTAGCACATCTAAAATGGCTTGCTTTATCTCATCCCGACCATCAATTTTCGCCAGTCGGTCAATGCGCTCACCGTCGAAAAAGAAGAAGCCCCGTAAATTATAGGGAATGATGTTTTCAAAAAAGCTATCTGGATCAGGCACGGGCTCTAGGTTGCCGTTTTCCTTTTGGTAAGTAATAGAAAAATCCTCTATGCCTAATTGGACAACTTCATCACCCCGGCGTTTATAAAAACGCCGGCGCCGGGCTGTATATTCCATGCCCCGGTCAACAAAGATGATTTCTACCACTACATCGGTTGTTTCACCTTCGGCCAATTCATACTCGGCTAACTCATTCAGGAGCTTTTCCAGATAAAGAGGCTGCAACACGTCCCCATACATACACCAATAAAACGCATTGAGTAAGGTGGTTTTTCCAATGCCGTTATCACCGCGAATAATCGTCACATTTTTACCACCGTTAATTTGGCAGGTAATGGGTGGGCATTGGCCATAAAAGCGAAAAAAGTTCTTGATATTGATCTGCTGAATGATCATTCCACGGCCTCCTTCACCATTGCCAGCATTTCATTGCGGATGGTGGTCTTGGCTGTCCGTGGACCTTTGTTGCGGTACATATCCAAAACTTGCATATAGAGCTGTTGGGTCTTTCCATCATACTTATCCAAGATAGCCTTGAGGGCTGCTGCCCGCTGAGAAGTATCCATATCGGCCTCCTAATAGTTATATAGCTCCCATATGTCCAACAGTTTGCTATAAGCTTCTTGCTGATTTTTGGCTAAATCGGCAAACTCCTGAAAACGCTGGAATTCTCGATTCAGGATACGTCGTTCGCAATGCAGCTGCTCGTTATCCAGTCTCCTGATCTCGCCCTTATCCAAGCTAGGAACAACAAAGAAATCATATATATTCGCTACATCTTTACCGGGGAATTTTCGCAGAATACGGCCTCGGCGCTGAATAAATTCTTTCGGGTTCGTACCACTAGAGAGAATAAAAGCTCGGCGCAATTGGGGTATATCTATACCCTCATCCAAACAGCGGATCGCGGTAAGAGCCTCTATGTTACCAGCAGTAAAATCAGCCAAAATACGTTGCCGTTCTACCTTATTTTCCTCAGCGGTAAAGGTATGGGTTTTTATTCCACAGTCAAAGGACAACACCCGATTGACCTTGTCCACAAAACGGCCGTCCGCCTCTATCTTATCGCCGCAATAAAAAAGCGTATAAGCATCTTCCTGGATGATGTCCTTCATCTGACGAAGCACTTGCAGCTTATTGCTAGCTGAAGTAATTAACCTAGCACGCTTGATGAACAGGGATTGCAGCATTTCTGCGGAGCCGGGGTCATCCCGGTATGGGTACATACGTCCAATTTTTTGGGAAAGCTGGTAGTAATCCTCTTTTTCTCCATCGGTTAAATCGACAAATACTGGATGATAGCAGTACGGCGTGAGAAATTCCTCATCAATGGCCCTTTGCAGAGAAAATTGATAAATGACGCCGTTTTCGAAATATGTTTTTATTTGATTGAGATAGCCGTCCTCACCTCGGTCTAGTAAGGTGGCGGATAAGCCCAATCTATATGTAGCCTGAGTAGGCAGCATTGCCAAACCTTGTTGGGTTGCTAGATGATGCACCTCATCTGCACAAAAAATATAGTCGCCGTAAATGCGGTTTAACCCATTTTGAAAATCAATGTCATACAGAGTGGCGTTCGTAACAGTAAAAACGAAAAGATGTAGATGGCCTCGGTTAAACAAATCTATTTGTTTTCTGTAATCCGCCAACCATTTTTCTTTGTTCTCATAACACTCTAGAGGTGTAAGACCAAAGCTGGTCAGGATATCGCTCCATTGTTCCAATAGCACCTTATAAGGCAGGACGATGATCAAGCCACAGGATTGCTGGACTTCTTCATATTGCTCCAGAAGCTTAACGATAGCGCATAGGCTGGTGACAGTTTTACCACTGCCGGTAGCCATCTCCAGGATACCCCGGCCCCGATGGTCAAACCAGACCCGCATGGCATCCTTTTGATATTCGCGGATTTGTACATTCGCAGGAATGCATGGCTGATTGGGCACTCTGCTTCACATCCTCTCGCCTAGTACACACTACCACATCCTTCCAGTATTATACCAAAATACACTACGAAAAGAAACGATAAAAGTCCTTTTATACATAAAAAATTCGGCTAGTGTCTTATCGCTGATTATACAAAACATAAAAAATCATTTAACAGGCGTTGCATAATTTTGGAAGTTATATTATAATACTTCCAAAGATAATAAAAGAGTTTCCTTTATTTTTTATAAGACTTCCAAATGGAGGACACTATGAAAACTACGACTCAATTCATAGATCTCCCCGCGGTTAAAGGCATCCAGGCAGGGAAGCCATTCTACACAGTGATGTGCCCTTTACCTATGGTGGCCAAACTATTTACCTATACCGACTCCTCTCTGCCTCCGGCTATGCGAGCCCAGCGGGTACTGAATAAGCAGCGTATCCCGGAGATGAAAGAGTACATATTAAAAAATCGGGACAGCTACGTTTTCTCTGCCCTTACCGCCACGGTAGATGGGCAAATGGAGTTCATTGCCGGCCGTCAGCAATCCATTGGTAGATTGAAAATCAATATGAATTCCCTTATAATCATTAATGATGGGCAACATCGGCGGGCCGCCATTGAGGCAGCCTTAAAAGAATGCCCTGAACTGCGTTATGAGGATATTTCTATTGTCATCTACGATGATTTAGGGCTCACCCGTTCGCAGCAGATGTTTACAGATCTGAATCGTTACGCCGTGCGGCCAACTAAATCGTTGAATATTCTGTACGATAACAAAGACTCTTTTTCTCTGTTGATTAAGGAATGCATTGATCAGATTCCCATGTTCTGCGGCAGCGTAGAGATGGAAAAGACATCGCTATCCAACCGCTCCCCGGAACTATTTACCTTGAGTGGTATTTATCACGCTACCAAAGAATTGCTACGGGGAATGCCATTGGAGGACGAAGTCAGCAAGCCGCTGGTTATAGCTTATTGGAACGTGGTATCCGGCAATATGCCACACTGGGCGAAAGCCAAACAAAAAGAGATTGGTCCGGATCAATTTCGTAGTAGCTATATTTGTGCCCAAACCATCACTTTAAAGGCTTTAGGGCGCTTAGGCAACCCCTTGCTGCGCGAAGAGATCCCGCTAAAGGAATGGTCCAAGCGGTTGACCTTTTTACAAGAGATCGATTGGGATAAAGAGTGCGACGACTGGCAAGGCCTGGTGATCAAGAATGGTCGTATTTCTTCTTCCCGCAATAATGAGCTGGCCTTTGCTGAATATTTACTAGATAGATCCGGTTGGATGGATCCCGCTGGAAAGGAAATGATATGACCATAACCAAACAAGGGATTAATGAGCTAATGGCCATTGTCCAAAAACTATATTTGGAAGATGCTATCCCCTGGGTAGTCGGTTATTCCGGTGGGAAAGATAGCACAGCTACCTTACAGTTAGTCTGGAACGCTCTAAAAGCGCTACCAGATGAGGAACGTAAGTGGAAGCCGATTCATGTGATCAGTACCGATACTCTGGTGGAATCGCCGGTAGTAGCCCATTGGGTAGAGAATTCCCTGCGGAAGATGGATCAGCAAGCGGGAAAAAACAATTTGCCGATTCAGACCCATCGTTTGACACCGGATTATAACGATACTTTTTGGGTGAATCTGTTGGGTCGCGGTTATCCCTATCCTAGGCCAAATTTTCGCTGGTGTACGGACCGGCTAAAAATTAAACCAGCCAATACCTTTGTCCAGAACGTGGTTTCTTCCTTTGGAGAGGTAATTTTGCTGCTGGGCACTCGTAAAAGCGAAAGTGCCCGCAGGGCTAGGACAATGAAATACTATGAGCAAATGCGCGTACGCGACCTGCTAAGCCCTAATGGCAGTATTCAAAATGAACTGGTCTTTTCACCGTTGGAAGATTGGACGGACGATGATGTTTGGACCTACCTCATGCAATACAAAAATCCCTGGGGGCACTCTAATAAGGATTTATTGACCATGTATCGGGGGGCTACTGCAGACGGTGAATGCCCGCTGGTTATGGATACATCCACACCCAGTTGCGGCAAAAGCCGCTTCGGCTGTTGGGTTTGCACCATGGTTGAGCAAGACAGGTCCATGGCCGCGATGATCATGAACGACAGTGAAAAGGCTTGGATGACTCCATTATTAGATTTCCGCAACCGCATCGGCGATAAAAATGCCGATCGGGAGCGACGCGATTTCCGTCGCATGACCGGCTCCGCCCACATGTATAGAGGACGTTTAGTGCATGGTCCCTATATCAAAGAGGTACGAGAACAATGGGTTAAAGAATTGCTCACAATCCAAAAACAGATCAACCAAAACGGGCCAGAGGAATTCCGCTACCTGGAGCTGATTACCATTCCAGAGCTGAACAAAATCCGCCAGATCTGGCTCACGGAGAAGCACGAATTTGACGACACCTTACCCGGCATCTATCAGGAGGTAATTGGGGAAGAGCTGCCATTGACCAGCCAGGTGCAGGAATCTGCCTTTGGCCGGGAAGAATGGGAGCTACTGTCCCAGGTTTGTCATAAGCAATATCCGGAGGAAGACTTGCTGTTTGAATTAACCGCCCGTATTGTAGATATTGAACGGCAGGCCTCTGACCAGAAAAAACGGCGCGGCGTAATAAACGAGGTGGAAAGCCAGATCAAGCGGGCCTTTTTCTGTAATGAGCAGGATGCGGAGACCTATGCCTTAGTCAAGGTTCAGCGCAAAAAGAGTATGGGTGCTGGTTTTGATCCCAGGGCAGAGGCAGAAGAAGATGCACAGATCAATCTATTTGGCGAGGAGGACAACGCATGAAAATAAATAGTCTGGTCCTCCATAATTTCGGTATTTATGGCAATACCAACCGGTTAGATCTAAATAATAATAAGCCGGTGGTATTGATCGGAGGTATGAACGGCCGAGGTAAAACCACCATCCTGGAAGCGGTTCTACTAGCTCTATATGGCCGTCGCTCCTTTGCATTTGGAGAGAGCAAAATCTCCTTCCCTAAATATCTCAACAAATTGCTGAACAAAGCAGATGGTTCTTATCAGGCCTACGTGGAATTAAGCTTTTCCCTGAATACAGCAGAAAACGAAGATGTTTACAATGTACGCCGGGAATGGTCGCTGCATAGCGTGATACCTACCCTACATACCATCATCCACAAAAATAACACCTACGATCAAGTTCTCTCGGACAACTGGGATCTATTCGTAGAAGAAATACTGCCCAGCGCTATTGCTCCCTTCTTCTTCTTTGATGGGGAGAAAATTTCCGAACTGGCCACGTCTGGAAACGATACGCAGATGAAGGATTCCATCAAGACCCTCCTGGGAATTGATGTCATTGACCAGGCGATTATTGATGTAAAAAAAATTATTAAGGGTAAACAGAAAACTTTTAAGGCCAATGATTGTACCAAAGAGATTGCCGATTTTGAAAAACGCTGCGACGCTGTCTTTCGTTCAGCAAAAGAAGCCAAGGACAAGGCAGGTGAACTTAATAGTAAAAAAATCAGGCTACAAAATGCTTTGACCAAAGTAGAAAATAATTTTGCCGCCATGGGTGGATCGCTGGCTGCTAGCCGGATGGATCTGAAAGAGAAAAAAGAACAACTTGATAATCAGCTGGCCACTGTGAATGAGAAAGCATTGGAAATGGCTGCGGGAGATTTGCCACTGCTGATGGTTATACCCTTGCTGAAAAATATCTTGGCCGATGCGGAAGCGGAACGGCAACAAAAGGAAGTAAACGCTACCTTAGAGCAATTGCCAGCTTTATATCAGGCCTACCAAAACCAGGCTGGCCAAATCAATCAATTTCGCATGGAGGATTTCTTGCAATTTATTAAAAGCAGCACCAAGGAAACGCCGCCTGTTTATAATTTGACGGAGAACGGCTATACTCAGCTAAAAGCGATTTGCGCCTTACTGCCTGAGCATAGCCGGGAATCTCTGGTTAAACTTCTGGATGAGCGAGAAAAGCTTCTCGACCAACTGGCCGAAGTTGACAACTACCTGTCCGTCCATGTAGACGAAGAGGCCGCCGGCAAGCTACATGATGAAATTTTACAGCTGACCAGGGAATTAGCCACCGTCACGGAGCAGCATCGTCAGGCGGAAGAACAGTATACTATTTTAAACATGCAGTATGAAGAATTAGAAAAGCAGCAATTAAAACTGATCGAAAAAGCGGTAGAACAGATGGAAGATGCCGAAGATAGCAAGCGTATCGTTATCTATGCGGGATACACAATAGATGTGCTGGAAAAATATAAGGTTCGCTTACAGGAAAACAAAACCCGCTATTTAGCCGCAACCATGAGCAATTGCTTCCGCCATCTAGCCGCCAAACAAAACTTAATCCAAACAATAACGATTGATGGGACTACGTTGGATTTTACTTACCTGGACAAAAACGATCAGCAAGTACCATACAACTCTTTATCCGCAGGAGAGAAACAACTACTGGTCATTGCTATGCTCTGGGCCTTGGGCATTTGCTCCCAGAAAAAGTTACCGGTCATCATCGATACGCCCTTGGCGCGTTTGGACAGCGCCCATCGGGAAGCCTTAATCTGCAATTATTTCAGCCAAGCCAGTGAACAAACCATCCTACTATCCACAGATTCCGAGGTCGCTGGCGTATATTATCAGCAGATCAAACCCTACGTGGACAAGGAGTTCTTGCTGGTTTATGATGATGAAAATAAACAGTCCATCATCCAAGAAGGTTATTTTGGGGGTGAGGTATCGTGATTGTGAAGCAGATTAAGCTACCAAATCAATCCAAAGAGAAACTGGCTCGCCTTAAAGGGCGCACCAATATTCAAAACTGGAACATCCTCTGCCGCTGGGCTTTATGCTTTTCTTTAAGTGAAGCAACGATCCCGACGGATTTTGAACTACCGACTGACAGCAATGTGGAAATGTCCTGGCTAACCTTTGCTGGCGAAAACCATGAAATATACGACGCTTTGATTCGTGCCCGCTGCCTGCAAGACAGCTTGCCCATAGATGAAGAAACTCTCGCCAAATACTTTAAGCTACATTTAAATCGGGGAATTGCCTACTTAGCCGGGACCAATGTGGTTAAATCGTTAGATGATTTATTAGCGTTGGCACTGAGCAAAAGTCAGGAGGCCTAGCATGAGCATTTACCTGGATTATAATGCTTCTACTCTGATTGACGACCGGGTGCTGGAGACAATGATCCACACCTACCGTAACATTCAAGGCAATCCAGACAGCCGCACTCACGACTTTGGTCAAAACGCCCGTCAGGCTGTCGAACAGGCCCGGCAGCAGATAGCGGATTTGCTTGGTATCATCAAAAACGAACTGATCTTTACAAGCGGCGCTACGGAAAGCGATAACCTAGCCATCTTGGGCCTGGCGGAATATGGTATAGCCCAAGGAAAGAAACATATTATCACTACAGCCATTGAACACAAGGCCGTATTGGAACCGGCCAAAGTTCTGGAAAGTCGTGGTTTTGAAGTAGAGTTTATCCGACCAGATCAAAGCGGACGCATCAATGCGGACGAGTTGCTAAGCAAGGTGCGCCCAGATACCTTGCTAGTCAGCGTCATGCACGCCAACAATGAAACCGGTATTATCCAACCTATACAGGAAATTGGCGCTGCCTTGGCAGGGACCGCAACCTACTTCCATATCGATGCCGCCCAAAGCTGTGGCAAACTGGTAGAGGAACTGCGCCATACCCGGTACGATTTACTATCTCTGACCGCCCATAAAATGTACGGCCCCCAGGGGATTGGTGCGTTGGTATTGAGAACGAAGGGATACCAAAAACCGCCGCTGCAACCTTTGTGCTACGGCGGCGGTCATGAAGGCGGCCTGCGTCCCGGCACCCTACCGGTGGCGCTGATCGTTGGTTTGGGCAAGGCCTGCCAGTTGGCCGCGGCGGAATATCAAGTGAACCAACAGCAGTATCAAACGATAAAAGAGCAAATACTGGCAGCCCTTCAGGCCTCTGGCGTGGATTGTGATATCAATGGCGACCAAGACTATTGCCTGGCAAGTACGCTCAACATCAGCTTTCGCGGCGTGGATTCGGAGGCGCTGATGCTAGCCTCCAAGCAGTATTGTGGCGTATCCAACGGTTCCGCCTGCACCTCCCATGATTACAGGCCTAGTCATGTACTAACCGCTATGGGTTTGCCGGAGGCGCGAATCGAAAGCGCCATACGAATTAGCTGGGGATATGACCGTTTTGCTATTACACAAGTTCAGGCATTGCTGGAAACAGCAAAACAACTAGCGTAATAGTAACCTCTCCCACCTGAGAATTAGGGAGAGGTTCTTGTTTGTTAATCTTTAAAAATGTAATATTAACTTATAGACTTCTTTATCTGATCAGATACAGCTTTTATTACATCTCTTGCGAAGTCGATAAACAATTCGGGAAAGGAATCAGCATAGTAGTTATCAATTGCTGGCTGGTCATTATCCGCATCAGCATAAGGTAAGCTAATCAAGTTATTAAAATGATCTTTGCTTTTTTCTACAATCATCGCTGAATATTTGCATTTTAACAGTTCCGGATTTTCTGCCAAAAGTGAATTAAGTATTACTATCTTTTCTGGTAGGGAACACTCACCTAAACTTATATTATTTGTATCTCGATCTAAGAAAATGAAGTTAAAAATGGAATTTGCGTACTTTTTTATAGGCGTTGGACATGAAAATTGTTTTCTTTCAGCATTAGAACCCAGAGTATAAGTAGCTTTTTTATTAACAAGAAAATGTTCTAATGTATATTGATCAGGGCGATTTATATAATCGTGTAGTTGTTGCTTGTTACTTATCAAAACAGTTCCGTTATTAATACGGAAATAATTATATATGGTTGCTAATGATTTGCATCTATGCTGGTATTGATCATCATCTATAAAATCTGTTAATTTATATTGAGCAGTTATTCGAGTTTTTGCAATTTCTTTTCCCTCAAAGTAGCTTTTTGTTTTTTGGATTGCCTGATTGTGCCAATCAGCACTTCGAACAACAGAAATAATCTTATTAATATCCTTTTCACCTTCAAAAATAGTGAAAACTACCGATAACATATACATGCCATATATCTTATGATAATCCAATTTTGTTTTTCCTTTGTTATCAAATAAAACCTCAATTATATATTTCATAATCAATAATTTGGGTACCACTGTTTGATCTTTTAAAACTCTACGAATGAAATTATGAATTATTTCCTTCTCTATTCGGTCAATATTCGATGCAACGTTAAATAAATTACAAAAATCTATTGATGGGGTAGTGGTACTCAATACATCCAAAGCCAATTCCAAAAATTTGTTTATGCCTCGCATAACACCTAGCATATATTGCTTATCTTGGATAGCCTTAATAATATGTTCACCGGAATAGTGTCTTTCTCCAGCTATATCAAGATTGTTTAAAATTGTAAAATCCTCTTTAAATTGAATGGAACGATAATCAATATCATTTGAAAGACAACAGTTTAAATAGTGGGAAAGTAAACTCATTGTTGGATAACTAATCAACGCATTTAGATTAAATGAATTAATTTTAAAGGTATTCCATTCATCCCTAATAGGCCTTTCATTGTCGAAACGGAAAAGATAGGCTTTAAAAATATCTTCTGTATCCAGCTTAACACCTTTCAAGTTAACATCAAGAAAATACCCTATACCATAGCTATCTGTATCACCTGTATTGATAATTAAATTAATTTGACTGCGTCGCAAGTTTGTCATAAATTGACTGCAGTTAGCGCGGCCATTTAAATAATCAATTTGTTGAAGGATTTGCCATAATTCAATATAACGGAAACGCTGTTTAAATATATCCGAAGCTTCAATAACAGTTACAACTTGCCCATTTGCCTTAGATATATCAAAATTATGATCTTTTAATAAATCGAATTGATCGAAATTAACCATTTTTATCTGGCATGGAACAAAGGTGCCGATTTTCGCACTATGCATATGGTTAATATAATAGATAAGCATTAATAATACAGTTATCCTCTGCTGCCCATCAATTATTTCATACTCGGAATCCGTTATTTTGTTTAGAATAATATTTCCTAGAAATTTATCCCCATGATAGATATCCGATACTAATTCCATTAAATGATCTTTTGTCCAGCGGATCTCCCTTTGGTAATCTGGTATACAATAAATACGGTTCTCGCATAAGGAAAATGCGGTGCGCTCGCCGCCATAGGTAACCATAACATCTGCTGAGCTATTCTCTAGAAACTTACCCAGATCAATAATTGTACCCATGATATTAGCCATAGCACTATCTCCTTACGTCTACTTTCTCGTTGCTACGATTAATAAATATAAACCAAGTAATTGATACGTGATATCATAGAGGTAGTCTTGCCGGTACCTACTTTGCGGTTATGATAGCAGATGAATCCGCTAGGCAACAGATCGCGCAGGGCTTCATACATAAAATACTCGCCCCGATTATCTGCTTTATTGACTTCAGGATATAAATACCCCATTGGCCACCACCCTTATGTGAAAATAACCCTGCAAGCAGCAAGGCTATATGGGTAATTATTTCTCTCACTATATCTAGCAGAACAATATATAATTCGACATTAATTATTATATAGAAAACCCTAGTAAATAGCAAGAGAGCCAGATATTGTCGGAACCAGGCAAATTAAAATCAGCCAACGTTCTTCATCACATCCTCAAACGCCCATTGGTTACAAGCTCTGACCCCAGATCAGCGCTATACCGTAGCGCACTGTTGCCAAAGGGAAATCTACCGGTCCTATTCGAGTAGACTACTCAGGGTGAGCATAAGGCCGCTTCCATACCCCTCTGGAAAGCGGATAAGCCCAGGCTGACGATATGGCGCTCCGGAGACTCAACCATCCAGCTTTTTACTTAATAAGCTTTAGAGGGAATATATCACGATATAGTGGTACTCCTGTTTGGTGAAGTGCATGTCCTGCCACATCTGCATAAGACCGCATGTCATTCTATGCCTAAATATTTTTGCGGTCATAACCATAAAGACTGTTGATATTTTTTTAAAAATGCGGTATAATCTTGAAAAGGAGGTGTCGCTATGATTGACAGGCCAACTTATATTGAGAAAATCATGGCTTATGCCGATACCCCATTTATCAAAATATTGACGGGTATCCGCCGCTGCGGTAAATCAACGGTACTCAAAATGCTGATCGAAGAAATAAAGAAACGTGGCGTCGAAGACGATTGTATTCTTCATTACCAGTTTGATTCTCTGGAATATGAAGAAATCAAAACGTCGAAAACCCTGTTCGACCGTTTAAAAACGGAATTGAACCCTAATGGCAAGACCTATCTCTTCCTTGATGAGATCCAAGAGGTGAAATCCTGGGAGAAGGTGGTCAATTCCCTGTTGACAGAATATGATGTGGACATTTATGTGACCGGCTCCAACTCCCGGATGATGTCCTCGGAAATCTCTACCTACCTGACAGGCCGCTATATTTCCTTCCGCATTTTCCCGCTATCCTTCGCAGAATACCTGACTTTCCGCGCGGAATATACCTCCGTTGCCGACTCCCGCTTAGAACTGGCAAATTACCTGCGTGTCGGCGGCTTTCCCGCTGTTCATCTGCAAGCGTATGCGGATGACGAGGTGTATACCATTGTCAGGGATATCTACAATTCCACCATCTTCACGGATATTGTCAAGCGCAATCAGATCCGCAAGGTGGATCAATTAGAGCGTATCGTAAAGTTTGCTTTCGATAATGTAGGGCGAACCTTTTCCGCGGCCTCCATTTCCAAATACCTGAAAAGCGAGAACCGCACCATCGACAATGAGACGGTTTATAACTACCTAAGCAAGCTGGAAAGCGCCTATATACTTCACCGCTGCTCCCGCTTTGACGTGCAGGGGAAGGAAATCCTGAAAACACAGGAGAAATTCTACCTGGCAGACCCGGCGCTGCGCTACAGCGTTTTGGGTTACTCCCGTGACAGCGTTGCCGCCATGCTGGAAAACATCGTTTATCTGGAGCTGCTGCGCCGGGGTTATGAGGTATATGTAGGCAAATTCGATAACGCCGAAATCGACTTTATCGCAACCAAACAGGGAGACAAGCTCTATATTCAGGTGGCGCAGGAAATCGGCAGCCCAGAAACCGAGCAGCGGGAGTATGGCCGCCTACTGGACATCCGGGACAACTATCCAAAGTACGTCCTCAGGGCGGATGCCTTTGCCGGCGGCAATTACGAAGGAATCAAAACCATGCACATTGCGGATTTCTTATTGAACGATGAGTATTGAAGGCGACACGGCTGGGGGCCAGTTCATAATCCCATTGCACCAGAAACTCCATCCCCCCTGACGCTTCACAGCCACGGCTCTCAGAAAATCGTTAATTGTTTGCTATAGCTTGACTGCGGGATTGCCAGGGTTTAGCTCTGTTTGCTTGGTCTGCTAAGGGAAGCCAAATCCCCGACAGCCTTTTTACGAGGTACTACTTTCCTATCTCATAATGTCAAACGACATCCCCAAGAAATGCTCAAGGGATGCCGTTTTAGCTAAACAGTAAAAGTCCTTTGAATTTTTGTTGATTTTGGGGTAAATATCATTCGTATTTTTGTAATACGGTTCTCTACCTTCGCAACATTTTTCAGTTAGCGCTTATTTTAGCGCGTAATGAAGCGTTACGGAAATAAACATGGTTTTTTCGCGCGACCAGGTATTGAAGGCGCCGCCGGCGATATAAGAATCGGTAGCCGAATTTTGCGCGGTAATCTGAAAAGTGCCCAAAGTGGCGCTCAGCAGCTTATCCACCTTGCCGCCCGCTTGTTCCGCCATAATGTCTATGCGAGCCTTGGCATCCGCGGTGGCCGCATCAATCAATTCCAGTTTTAGCTCGCCCAGCTTGGTATAATAATATTCGGGAGCCTCCGAGGAAAAATTAACGCCCGAACCGATTAGCTCCGTAATATCGCGCGAGATGGCTTCAATATTATCCACATCCGTCGATTGAATGGTCAGCCTTTGGCTGAGAGAATAACCGGCAAGCTCCGAACCTATGTTATTGCCGTAATCATTATAAATCTGCCTGTAATCCGGGATGATGTCCACTGAGGAAAAAACAATGCTTTCTTTGGGCACATTATGCGCGATTAAATATTCTTCAATAATGCCGGCGTCCTTTTTAATAGTTTCATATGCCTCTGTGGTAGATGGCCCATAAGCGGAAAAACTGCCCCGCCACACAATTAAATCGGAGCTGAAATCGCGGGTGGCCGAGCCTGTGGCGCTGATGCCGCCGCCGGCATTTTGCTTATACCCGACAAAACCGTTCACAGCAAGAAAAACGGCAATAATTAAGCTAACGCCTGCGATGAATGTAGCAATGACACGACTTCGCATCCACATCATAAATCACCTTATTTCCTTCTGTTTATTTTTGCTTAATAATACCATATCATGATTGTATGTAAATAACAATATATTTATGAGCTATCGGTAAAACGGGGCAAAATCAGGCCTAAAGACCCAAACGACGGCAAAAAAGCCTGCTAAATCAATGTAAATTATTTAATGGTTTAGCCAGGTTTTTTCCATGGTAAAGATGATCGGATTCGCCCCCCTGACTTTCTTAATACGAAGTAAGGGGCTCTTTCTCTTAAACGACTTCTTATGTGATGCGTCAGCTTTTTTATTTCAAAAACGGAGGAAACCTTATAATACATAATCAGCCAACCCTCCAGGCATAAACCTACGCCGCTGCCCTTGATACAAACGCGGGAATAAGCATCATAGCGCCATCTCCATCCCGTTGCGGAACTGGGCTTCGGTTACATTCAGCTCGACCTTAACCTGATAATCGCGGCTGACCGTCACCCGTTCGATCATATAGGCGGCGATCGTCTTCTTTACCTCCGGGCTGGATTCATGGAAGACCTGGGCCCAGGTGACCAGTTGCCGGCACTCATCCTGAATTCGCTGCAGCATCAAATTGTTGTTCTCCAACGCCTGCTGGGTCTCGTCGATCATAGCCTGCGTACCAACCAGATCGGTTTTGATGGTTTGCATGCGCCGCTGTAGATCCTGGGGTGAAAAGACGCAATGGCCATCCAGGGCGTCCATGATCATGGCGTCGAATCGAGCTAACTCCTTGGTGAGCCTGCTATATTCGGTTTTAGCGGCTCTCAGCTTGACTTCATACTCTGCCGTCTTCGCTTGGTATTGCTGCTCCACCAAGGTACTTTTGCTTTCATTGGTGATGCCAAGAAATACTTGATCCAGAATCTCCTCTACGGCAGCGTCCACTCTATCCGCCCGATAAGTGGTGGGGCCATTACAGCGCTCCTGATATTGGGTACGGTTATAACACTTATAGATCGGCATACGTTCGCTTTCCTCCTCGCCAGCCAGCGTATGGTGAAGTTTTTTTCTTGTAGTCGCAAAAAGGCGGCCACCGCAATGGCCGCAGTAGACATTACCAGAAAGCAGCGCTTTCCCTGAGACTCTCAGGGGGACGCTACGTTCTTCTTGCTGATCAGGATGTCGTTGGTTCCGAAAGTGGCTTGCCCTCTCAAAGGTGGGGACGTCGACGATCTGCAATTCGGGGAGCACCTCCGAGCGGCTATCTCCGCTGCGCAGGATACCCATGTAGGTAATATTTTTGAGCATATGCTGGATGGTGGAGTAATGAAACGCCTCGCCGGAACGGTTCAGGAAGCCCTCGCTCCTTAAATCCGTGGCGATACGTCTGCCTCCGTGACCGTAGTTCGCGGCCGCCTCAAATACTTTACGGACCACAACCGCTTCATCGGGATCTATCTCCAGATCGTAAAGCTCCCGGTTCTTCTTACCGATGCGCCCGTTCTTGACCAGCCGATAGCCATAAGGCGCCACGCCGCCGCGGAAACGGCCTTCCTGAACGATTTGACCCAGCCGGGTCTTGGTGCGGATGGAAGTCTTGATGCTCTCGCCGGAAGCCTGCCAATAGCGGATATAGTTGAGCAGCTTATCCGTATGGTTATCAAAACGTTGTTGCCCCTCCATAGCGCTCCAGACCTCTATGCCATTTTTGGCAAACCATTCCACCACAAAGGGCGTTTCATCTTCCTTGCGGCCCAGGCGGTCGAACATGAAAACGAGGAGAATATCAAACTTCCCGTCCACGGCGGCGCGCTGGATCTCTTGGATCGCGTCCCGGTCTTTAGCGGAAACTTTGAACCCAGATACGCCCTTCTCCGAGACCTCGCCCACGATCTCCCAGCCATGGGCTTCCGCAAATTCATGGCAGGCCTGGCGCTGCATGGGGATATCATTTTTCTCGACCTGGCCCTTGGTGGAGACGCGGTACAGGCAATAAACTCTTGGCTTCATACTTACCTCCTCCCCTCTCCCGTTCTTAGGCCGGCCTTTTTAGCTTATCCTTATAGGCGGTCAGCAGCAGGGATTTAATGACCTCCTTGATATGAGGATCTTCCTGCACGGCAAAATGAACTGTGACTTGCACCCCATCAATGACCGCGATATATTGGCTGGCATGCGCCGGATCGAAGCTCAGCCCTTGTCTGAATTCCATATTAACCTCCAGTTCTTAACTCCCGGCGCTATTCCGCGCCCGTCACTTACTCATCTTGAATGAGCGCCTGCAATTCCTGATTCGCTAAGCCAAGCCGGCGTAGGATTTCTTCAAGGTCGGCCAAGCTGAAGTACTCTGAGCGCAAAATTAAAATTGCCCCATCAAGGCAGGCGATGTCCACATCCGCGTTGACCGGGATGTTGGCCTGGATCAGCAGTTTCGTGGGGATTCTGATATCATGGGATTCATCGGTTGCTACGTTCCCCAGGGATTCCGCGCTTATCAGGAATTCATGAAAGCTGTTTTCCTCACCGTCGACAGATAAAAAGGCTACCATAACCTGCTCCCCCGACGCAAGGCCCATTGCATTGAGTTCCGATGCCGGAATATGCAAACAGCCGTCTCGGGCAATGGTCAAGGTCATTTCAACCATATGCATACGATAGATCCACACCTCCCTTTATTGCCTGGCGCTATGGGGGTTGAACGCCACAACGCCAGGCACTTCGTCCTTATCAGCATTGTCATGACACAAGGGCCGAGGCGACGTTGATGCACACCCATCTGATCATACCGCCTTGCCGCCTCGGTAGTTTCTGTCATGAGTTTTTCCGGCTCCTATTCGGGCGCACCTTCCCGGAGCTTGGGCAGAGCATAGACGGCGCCTGGCGGCGCACCATGGGCATCTCACCCCTCCGAGGATCTCTCCGAGCCGTCCCCTATGCGTGTCTCCCCTTACGAGGGCTAAGGCAGGACGGAAGTATCATTATCGCTGCCGCTGTTATGGCGAAACATCCCGCCACAGGATGCTTTCCGGCCAGGCTGTTCCGCTCATCACCTTGGATGTCTTCCTTTTCAAGAGCTCTCTTAAGGTGAGTCATGGCGCGCCTGCCGCCGTCGCTTGCCTTGGTTATCCAGGACTCGGCAGTTGTTGTGTCTATGCTGCTGGATATGAAATTCTCAAGGACCCCTACCAAAAAATTGGAATCTAGAAGGTCGTTTCAACCCTCTATTTAATCCGACAAAAAAATGCGTTTTGTACAGGCTCCGTTAAAAATATTTTTTTTAATTTTTTTGCCGCGGCACGGATACTGCAATCGATCGCGTTTTTTGTCACCCCATCGGCGTCGGCAATCTGCTGTAATGATAGGCCTTCTTGTGTGGACAGCCATAGCCGCCGTTGCTGTGTCGGGGTAAGAGTTTCCCAAGCGCGAAAAAGCTGCTCGCGCTTTTCGGCGCGGAGCAGCTCGTCTTCGGGAGAAGTTGTCAGCAGGCGGTATTCCCGCGGATCAGTTATATCCAGTTGGTTCCTGACACAGCGGCGCTCTGCCCATTTGTTCTGGCGGTTCTCTTCCAGCATAGCATCACGGGCAACAGCAGTGAACACAGCAAAAGTCAAAGTAATGATTTGCCCTGTATCCGGGCTGTCAGGGTATAATTCTTCTATATGTACCATCACCGCTTGGGGCTGTTGCTTAAGAAAGGCGCGGTGCTGGCCTTTGGTAAGATTGAACCAATCCGACTCCTGGTCGTTATTGATGATTTTAACCAGCATGAACCCATCCTCCGATCTTTTGGTTCTGGGGGGAAAAGAGCAATACCAAAGACGGAGGCGGAGAGCGGCAGTCGGGCATAATGACAAAAAGGCAGCCGTTTTGTGTATTCATCAAAACGGCTGCCCAGCGGCTTGCTAAACAATATTTACGCAGGAAATAAAGGGGCGGCTTGCCCCGACACTTACGCCGACGTTTCCGGCGCCTGTAACGGCGGGGCGTACCGCCCGGTTCCTTTGCTCTAGGGGCGCTGTGCACTGTCAGAGTCAGCAAAGGTAAGCGTGCGTCCCTAAACAGGCTGTTGGCGGCCATACCACAGTAACTCCTTCCCTAAAACGGGAGGCACAAAGGCGGCCCTAACTAGCCTGCTGCTTTACTATCTATTTATTGCCTGATCATTCTCAAAGTCGTGAATCGATTCCTTCCAAAGAGGCCACCTTGCCGGAGGGCTCTATATAATTTGGCCAGCGTGAATGATACTCTGCTAAACGCTGCATAGAAAACCACCCGTCTTTCAAATACAAGAAAAGCTGCGATTGGGGAGATAAAAGCTGCCCTTAGCGCTGGACATATGCGGCCTGGCTTATTCTATGTAATCCAGTGGGTCCACCGCCGTGTCATCGATGCGGATCTCAAAATGTACATGCGGCCCGGTGGTGTTACCGGTCATGCCGATAGCGGCGATAGAATTACCGCGCTCCACAAAATCTCCTTCGCTCACGTAGATATCAGAGTTGTGTGCATAATAGGTCTGCACCCCGTCGCCATGATCGATGACCACCAGGTTGCCGTAACCATCGCTCCTGTCGCCTGCCTGGATCACAGTACCAGATTCAGCGGCGTAGACGATGGTGCCTGTTGGGTTGGCGATATCCACGCCGCTATGCCAGCCGCGCGAACGCCAGCCGAAACGGGAAGTGATCTCACCCTTATCATCAGAAGACAGCGGCCAGCCGAAAGAACCGCTCCCGTTGGCGCCGCGGGAAAGAACCTCAAACTTAACGCCCACCTTGATCACTTCGTCCACGGCGGCGGTGATGACCTCGGAATCGATCTGCTCGCTGCTCGCCAGCACACCGTTGACCAGAACCTGTTTCAACGTGGCTTCCTGGGTGCCGTTCTGACCGGCCGTTACCACTTCCCGGTTGCCGCGCATCATTTCATTGTCGTCGATCATAACCACTTCATACGGCAGGTCCATGATCTCCTCGACCACGCGCTCCACATTGACGCTGATCAGTGGCTGAGGATTATCCGTGGGCTCCGTCTGGCCGAAAACCATCATATTTGCGGCTTCCTCAACCGTCAGCACATCGTCGCATTCGATGGTCACCGGACGCGTCTCGATCTTCTCTGCGGTATAGACGGCGGTAATGTCTTCATAGGTATTGGGGTTGCCGTAATGGTTTTTCGCCTGAGATACCGCCGCCAGAGCCGCGTTCTGATTGGCGACATATAGCTGTTCTTTGCCGTCGATAGTAATCACCACCGCTTTCGCTACCATATGTAAAGACTCGGCCAGTATATCCGCCGCTTCGCTGACGCTGCTATACATCGTGCCCACCGCCGGAATCTCGGTAATAGTCACATCATTAGTATAGGTGACCTCATAATCATAGGAGTCCAGATACTGCTTTTTCTGCGCCTCCAGGCATTGCGCCAAAGCAGCCTCCGCCTCGTCAGCGCTGACCAGGGTGGCAATTTCCTCACCGTCCACGTTCAGCACATAGGCGTTGGAGGTGGCGGAAACCAGGTTAATGCCGCCCATGATTAAAAACGCAAAGCAAAGCAGAACCACGACCGAAGATACGATACGCTGGGTTCTCTTGGCGCGGTTCTTTTCATTGCGCTTGCGTTCTGATATTTTTATATATGTAGCTTCAGATACGTTTTTGTGATTTTGCACTCAACTACTCCTCGGCTAGCAGGATCTCTCTATCGAAACGGAGATAACAAAAATCCAACAGGCCCGCCAAAAAGGTACAGTCATATAAAATTTAAAACATAAAGTATGCTCTTATTAACCGATATCCTTTTCCATTCGGTAAGCCCTTGGCATAAAGCCGAGTTTTTGATAAAGAGACAATGCATTAATGTTAAATAGATGTACGGCTAATTCCAGCTTAGGAATCCCTGATTCCAAGGCGATTCGCTCAATTTCGGTGAGTAAACCGGTTCCAATGCCATAATTTCGGCTTTCCTCAGCTACAGCTATATCGTGGATATAAATATATCCTCGTGGAGTCAGCATGGGCTTATTAACAAAAACCTTCTCAATCAACGCATAGCCCTTAATTTTGCACGCAGATCGTGCGATGAGAATCATTTTATTAGGATTCGTGTAAAAATCATGAATAAAGTCTTCCGTATATAAAATCTCTGATTCTTGATATATATCCGGACGGTTCTGAATATATAGGCTGTGAGCTTGTCTTTTCACGTCCTGTAATTCATCTAAATCATCCGCCGTTGCCATTAAAATATTAAATGTTTGACGTTGCATTGCAAGTATGACTCCCTTCACCATTCTAGTATTTTATACTTATCCTGTCTTTGCTCAATATGTTTTCAAATTAAGTAAGTATATGATACCTGAAAAATATGGTGATTTTATGGTTGTCCTTAATTTTCATCAGGTAGGGAGATAGTGAAAACTGTTCCTGATCCAATTTGACTGCCAACTGATATTGTCCCGCCGTGGGCTTCAACGATTGCCTTGGTGATGGAAAGGCCGATTCCCATGCCTCCGCTTATGTGGCTGCGCGACTTATCAACGCGATAAAACCGCTCAAAAACATGGGGCAAATCCTCTTGCGGGATACCGGTTCCATTATCGTTTATACGCAGAATTACTCTGTGTTTGCCAGTTTCATACTCAACAGCAACATATCCTCCTGCAGCCGTATAGTTGACGGAATTGGAAATCAAGTTCATCATGCTTTGTTTTATCCGGTACATGTCCCCATATACTGGGGCGGGACTTGGGACCTTTTTTAACAGCTTTACACCCCTTTTTTTTGCCGCCATTTCAAAATCCGTAAAAAGCGATGCGCACAAATCGGAAAAATCAAAGTAGTCCTTTGATAATAACGCATGTTTATTTTCCAGGAGATTGAGTTCCTGAAGCTGCTCCACGATTTGCGTAAGCCTTAAAATTTCCGCGTGGCAGTTTTGAAGCCGCTCCGCCGAGGGCTCTAACACCTGGTCGATCATTGCTTCCATGTGACCTTGAAGGTTGAACAAAGGCGTTCTGAGTTCGTGCGCTATATCGGCGGTTATCTGCTTTTTTTGCTGTTCCTTGACAGCCAGCGCCTGAGACAATTCATTGATTGAGTCGATTAAATCGGCCGTTTCACGGGTGGCTGAAGATTCGATCGCCTGCGTTCCGTAGTCGCCTTTGGCAATGCTTTTTGATGTATGGATTACGCTTGTAATAGGCGCGGATATTCGTTTTGCCATAATTATGCCAAGAATAACCGCAATAACTAAAAAAACCGTGCCCAGCATTACAAGCGTCCGATTCAATGCGCGAATAAGCAATAGCTCATTATCGCTCAGGGAATACGGGCCATAGTATCCCACTGTAAGGTATCCCACCAACTTATTGCTATATTTCAGGTCATAGGTATCTTCAGTATATCCGCCCTGAAAATTGGGATATCTGCTGTGCATGTTTGTTTCCGCATGCTGGAGAAGCACCTGACACTCCTGCGCTTTATGCTGCCGGACATCCCAGTCTATTTCATGATTTGCTGTTCGGATATGCACCATAATCCCGTTCTGCAGCGCTGCATTTGCGATGATCGCCAAGCCGTCGATATTATAGAGACCGGCTTCTTCGAGATACTGCTGGTTTACCTGAGTGATGATTTCTTCAACCTGTTTTTTTTGCTGTTCTCTTGCGTACTGTTCAAAAATTTTGTCTATCGACATATTGAAGAACACACTCAGTGAGACAACAATGAGCAGAGATATGACCATATACGTTAAGGCTAATTTTCCTTTTAATGTATTCATGCCGGTTCACTCAATAATTTGAAATTTATAGCCAACTCCATGCGCCGTTACGATATATTCCGGATTCTTACGGTCACTTTCTATTTTAGCGCGCAGCCCCTTGATATAGGTATCTATGCTTCGGTCAAAACCGTCAAACTCGTTTTCCAGCGCGTAGGAAATCAATTGATCCCTGGTAAATATCCGGTTAGGCGCCTTGGCCATCGTACTGAGCAGCTTGTATTCCGTAGGGGTCAGGTTAACGGCTTCACCTTGTTTCTTGACAAGTCCACCTTGAAAGTCAATTATTAAGTCGCCGTTATTGTAGGAAACGGGTACACTCGCTAATTCGTCGCATTCAAAGCGGCGCAACACAGCCTTAACTTTGGCTACAACGATTCGCGGGCTGGCGGGTTTCACCAGATAATCGTCCGCTCCCATACGGAGCCCTGCAAGGATATTGGATTCCTGGACCTTTGCAGTCAGCATGATAATCGGCGTTCGCGCTATGCTGCGGATGGTTTTACAGATTTCCTCACCGGTGATATCGGGCAGCATCAGGTCCAGTATTACGAGAGAGATGCTGTGTTTTCTGAATAATTCCAGCGCCTCTTTTCCGGTATGCGCAATAAAAACACCAAAACCGCTCTTGGAAAGATAAGGCTGCAAAAAATCCGTGACCATCGTTTCGTCGTCGACAATCAAGATATTCCTGTTCTTTTTCACAATAACTCCTTTCATGGCAAGGCAAAGCCAGGAGCGAATCATACTCCTGGCTTTGCTGCTAGCGGAATCTTTTAACGTTCAGGATACGGACCGCGTTCAGGATGGCGATCAGCGCCACTCCGACATCGGCGAACACGGCCGCCCACATGGACGCGATACCTAAAGCGCCCAAAATCAAAACAACAGCTTTGACCGCCAGGGCTACGGTAATATTCTGCTTGACGATACGCAGGGTTTTCTTGGATATTTTCATGGCCACGGCGATCTTGGAGGGTTCGTCGGTCATGATGACCACGTCGGCCGCTTCGATGGCGGCGTCCGAACCCAGCCCTCCCATGGCGATACCGATATCGGCCCTGGCCAGCACCGGCGCGTCGTTGATGCCGTCGCCCACAAAGGCCAGCTTTCCTCGGGGCGATTTGCCGGCAAGGAGTTCCTCCACCTTCTGTACCTTATCCCCGGGAAGCAGCTCGGTATAAACCTGATCCAGCCCCAGCTGGGAGGCTACTTTTTCACCGATCAGCTTGGCGTCGCCGGTCAGCATGACGGTCTGTTTTACTTTCGCCTCTTTCAGGTCATGAATGGCTTTTGCCGCGTCTTCCTTGATTTCATCCGCAATAACGATATAGCCTTTGTAGACGTTATCGATGGCCACATGCACGACCGTCCCCATCACGCCGTCCGTTTCACCGAACGGGATATTGAGCTTCCGCATCAGCTTGGCGTTGCCGGCGGTTACGGTCTTATCATCAATGGTGGCAATGATGCCGTGCCCGGATATCTCCTCGACATTCGTAATGCGGGCGCCGTCAATTTCCTTGCCATATGCCTGCTTGAGCGAAAGAGAAATAGGGTGGTTGGAGTAGCTTTCCGCATACGCCGTCAGTTCCAGAAGCTCTTCCCGGGGAATATTGTCCGGAACGACCTCCTGCACTTTGAACACGCCCTTGGTCAACGTGCCCGTTTTGTCGAATACGGCGATCTCGGTTTGGGCCAGCGCTTCCAGGTAATTGCTGCCCTTGACCAGGATACCGCTTCTGGACGCGCCGCCTATACCCCCGAAAAAGCTCAGGGGAATAGAGATCACCAGCGCGCAGGGGCAGGAAATCACCAGGAACACCAGCGCTCTGTAGATCCAATCGCTGAACGTCGCGCCTGCCAATACCAGGGGCGGGATGATTGCCAGCAGCGCTGCCACGATGACGACGGCCGGGGTATAATAGCGCGCGAACTTGGTAATGAAATTCTCGGAATTGGATTTTTTACTGCCGGCGTTTTCAACCAGGTCAAGAATTTTGCTGACGGTGGATTCGCCGAACTCTTTTGTCACGCGTGCGGTAAGCAGGCCGTTTATATTAATGCAGCCGCTCAGCAGATTATCGCCCTGGAATACCTCCCTGGGTACCGATTCGCCCGTCAGCGCGGAGGTATCTACCGTTGAAGTTCCTTCAACGACTACCGCGTCCAGCGGAATCTTCTCTCCGGCTTTGATGACGATGATGTCGTCGATTTTCACCTCGTCCGGATCCACCTTTTCCAGCGCTTCGTCCCGCTGCACGTTGGCGTAATCGGGGCGTATATCCATCAGGCTGGTGATAGACTTCCGGGATTTATCCACGGCATAGCTTTGGAACAGCTCGCCGACCTGATAAAACAGCATGACGGCGACGCCTTCCGAATAATCGCCGATGGCAAAGGCACCGATCGTCGCAATGCTCATGAGAAAGTTTTCGTCAAAAATCTGTCCGTGGAAAATATTCTTGACCGCTTTGAGCAGAATGTCGCCGCCAATGATGATGAACGCGACTAAATAGATGGACAAGGCAACGATATTGTTATCCGTCTTATATAAAATGCCAAAAGCGTAAACAGCCGCGCCGATAAGTATTTTCAGCAATCGCTTCCGGTTTGAACTGAGCTTCATGTTTAGTCCCTCTTCTCTAAGCCTTCTTGACAATCACATCCGGTTCCAGCCGCTTGACAATATCATGCGCAGCTTTGACGATTTCATCAAATTTCGTATCTTTCCCCTCAATGACCATTTTGGTGGTCATAAAGTTGACGGATGCGGAAGTGACGCCGTCCAGCGCTTTGACCGCGTTTTCAATCTTAGCCGCGCAGTTTGCGCAGTCCAGGCCCTCAAGTTTAAATGCCTTTTTCATGTACATACCTCCAGTTTGATTAGTTTTCCGTACGGTTGAGTATTTTTTCAACTGTTAAATTTATTATAGTTGAGGGCATATTCAACTGTCAAGGCTTTTTCAAAAAAATTTTATGTGTTCTATAGGGCGTGAGAATTAAAATTGCTCAAGCATCTAAGGATAAAAGGGTTTCTTTTAAATCTTGGCGCTTTATGGTAAAATAAATTTGTGAGAATATTTTGGTGTTCCCGCCCGGTAGAATGGAGGCCATTATATGAAAAGAGATGAAATGTTTTGCGACTGTGACGTGATTCACCAGGATGTGGTGGACGCGGCCCAAAAGAAAATGCCTGATGACAACGATCTTTATGATTTAGCGGATTTTTTCAAGGTCCTGGGCGACAGCACGCGGGCGAGAATCATCTGGGCATTGGACGAAAGCGAAATGTGCGTTTGTGACCTAGCGTTCTTATTGAGCATGACCAAATCCGCTATCTCTCATCAGTTGTATTCTTTAAGACAGGCCAATCTGGTGAAAAACAGGCGTGAAGGAAAAAATGTATTTTACTCCCTGGCGGATGATCATGTCAAGCAAATATTTGAAAAAGGCTTGGAGCATATCAGAGAACAAGGAGAAGAAGCCTGAATTTATTTCTCGAATTTATATCCACTGCATATATGGCATGGGAAAACATCTCTTACTCTCTGCATTACGACAAATATGTAATCGTATCTATCTTCCGGGGAAAGGCTGCCGGTTACTCTTATCTCCGCGCGCTCTTTTTCCTGTTTTGGGGCTGCGAAGAACGATTCCGGTATCCCTGATTTCCTCCAGACGCTTTCCTCGGGCGAGAACCGTTACATTCTCTCCCGAAAGACTGAGCTTTACCGCAAAAATACTGCCGATAACCCCCGCGCCATAAATAAGTATTTTCATGCCGTCACCCACCCCCGTTTTTTCTGACGCCGACAAGCTGTATGTGGCCCTCTTTTTCAAATACCTCATGTTCGAACCCGGTATTCTCAAAGAGCTTTATGATTTCATTCGGTGCGTAAAATTTTACGTCGCCGGCACGGGAGAACTTAATAAACGGATTGCAGATCGCTCTTAATAAAGGCGGGTAATACACCTCCGCGACATACAGCATCCCGTTTTTCTTCAGGACACGGAAAGCTTCTTTGGCGAAGCCGCCGACATCAGGAAAGTGGTGAAAAGCCGCACATACCGTTACGACATCGAAGAATTCATCATCAAACGGGAGAACGTCGCAGCCCGCACACACAAAAGCCATTGAAGGATTCAAGCGTCTTGCGTTCTCGACCATTTTCTCGGATATATCGGCGCCGTATCCGGCAAAATTATGTTTCTGGGACATCATCTTCAATAGCCTTCCGTTACCGCAGGCAACGTCGAGCACCCTGCCCCCATCGGGAACCGCAACGGTCTTCAACAACCGATCTTTGAATCTGTAAGTAAACCTGCCGTCAAAGGTATCGTCATAATGATCCGCTTTTTTCTGATAGCTCCGAATGGAGCGTCTCTCATATTTGTTCAATGTAAAGCTCTCCTCTCCGAAAAGATATTGGGTGAATATCATGCCCAAAATTTGCCGCTAAAAAAAGATAAAGTATCTGGCGACCGACTTCCGATATTCCGCATATTCCTTGCCAAAAGCCAAAGGAAGATATTTTTCTTCTTCCAGAATCTGAATGTGAAGCATGACGGCGCAGAAAATCAATGAGACGAGCGTCGCCGGATTGCAGAACGCCAGCGTGAATCCTATGTAGAATAAGTCGAAGCCCAAAAAAGCAGGATTCCGGCTGATCCGGTAGATACCGCTGCGGATCAGCACGGTCTTTTGGGATGCATCCACACCGGCACGCCAGCTGTTTTTCATCGTGGTCATCGCCGTGATAAAAATGCAGGTACCGGCAACAGCCACTATGAGGCCGGCATATCGCACGGCATCAAACGTGGTAAGGCAGTATCCCTTTTCGCCTGCGAAGAGACTTAAGAGTTGAACCGCGGCTGTAGAAAAGGTGGCAATTTTCAGGAAGATTTCAATGATAAGCGTCCGTTTCGGTTTATCTCCGCGTCCCAGCCGGTCCGTGGAAATACCCCGACGGCGCAGAAGGATCAGCTTACCGAAATAACCTCCGTAAAACAATATGAGGATTAAAAAGCCTGATACGCTGATAAGATTCATGCTTATCCCCCTTAGTCAGATTATGCAGGCATTTGTAAAAGATAAGAAAGTAAAACGGTGAATATAAAGCGGAATATTCCTTAGTCATTTATTTTCCGGGTACTTTTTCCCTTTCCCGATTCACAGTCTCAGCTTGTATACCTGCAAAGCCACAAGTACGCTCCTTGATGTTCAAGGCAATGCCGTCTATGCCAGTGCAATAGTTGAACGCATATTCAACCATTGCGAGCTCATTATAATTGAATGATTACTCTATTGTCAAGAAAGAAAAACAGTTTTACATATACCCTTACCGTCGCGGGAAGAAGGAAAGGTGAAGATATCATTATAAAAAAATGCCGCATAGCCATTTAAGGCAGCAGCGGTATTTTCATTGATTCCACTTTTTAATCCGGACAGAACCGTGGGGTCTTATAATGATCAAATGAAGGTATTCATTGCGAAATAAACAAGTACGATAATACCCAATACAATCCGGTACCAGCCAAACACCTTGAAATCATGCTTTTTTATGTAAGCCATAAGAAATTTGATTGCCAATACTGATACGATAAAAGCCGTAATTGTTCCTGATAATAAAATGGTCATTTCAATATCGGTAAAACTGAAACAGAATTTCGCTATTTTTAATAAACTCGCTCCGACCATTACCGGAACAGCCAGATAAAAAGTGAATTCCGCCGCAACTGTTCTGGAAGTTCCGATTAAAATTGCGCCAAGAATAAGCCCGCAATACCGCCGGCCATTGATACCCTCCACATGATACAGTTTTCCCGGCTTCTTCAGATATTATCGATTATGTCAAGGGCCGTTAATTGGCTGAAACTTTTATGGATCTGTTTGATTGCCGGTCATACGAATTTCATCCCCATAAAATTGCCATAATTAGTTTGTATAATTTTTGTGATAGACATTAATCAATTACAGGTTGATCAAATTGTTTATTTATATGGAGGACAAAATGAGCATATTTTCACATTCGTCGAGAGACCATCATTCTAGAAACGGGAATCTCGGAAGCGGGTATTATCAGCGGAGAGGTTTACTGGGACACCTGTTTGATGTGGTCGGCTCCGGACACCACTCGCATCAGTATTACCCGCCACAAAATAATTATCCGTCGCAAAATGGGCCCACGCCAAATCAGGCCGCCGTAATCTGCGGAAAATGCAATTCGAAGATACCTTCAGGCTCAAGGTTTTGTCTGGAATGCGGCGAAATGGTAAAAAACGACTTGTGTTGTACAAATTGCGGCGAGAAGCTGCCGCCGAACGCCAAATTCTGCATGAACTGCGGAAACAAAGTAAACGGCTGACCTATGCTGTGGATGAATCACCTGATATATTCCGGCAGGGAATTCGGAGGCTATACAATAGAAAAGGCAGCCGGTGAGGGCAGATATGGAATTTGCTTTTATGCGCATTCCGGCTGTGGTTCGCGGGTAATTATCAAGCGTTTCAGGCCGTCCTTCATAAAAAGAGATGAAGAAAGAACCGCTGTTGAAGCGGTTCTTCTGTCACAGATCGATCATCATGCCGTTCCGAAACTTCTGGGGATCGTTAATGAAAAGGGCTTCTATGGTTTCATATTGGAAGAAAAGCCGGGAGATAACGTGGAGTCGATGCTTTTTAAACAAAAGCACCAATTTTTCCGTAAGGAGATTTTTAAGACGGTTTCTCAGTTGATCGATATCATTTGGTATCTGCATGATAAAGGCATTATCCACGGAGACATACGGCCGCCAAACGTGCTAATCGATAACGGCGTTGTCTATCTTATTGATTTTGGCCTGTCAAGGTGGGTTGACTATAACCGTCACACATTCGATATTGATTTTTCATATTTGGGTGATTTTCTCCTTTACCTGCTTTATTCATCTTTCGAGCCTAAGAAATGTAAAAAGCTTGCCTGGTATAATGAATTGGAGCTTTTGCCGGAACAAAAGATGCTTCTCAAAAAGCTGCTGCGGCTTGAAAAACCTTATGAAAATATAGGAGAAGTTAAAGATGATTTTTACCGGGCATTTCGCTGCTAAGAAAAATTGATTGAATTATGTCAACGGCGATTTGATTTTGCACCCCCTTTCTTGCATTTTATCATCGGCGCTGACAAGTTTGAAGCTATTATGAAAGACGCTGGTGAAATGATGAAAGTAATAGACGGTTGTCAGTCCCTTCGACTTATACAGCGTACACACTATATAAAGGATATGAAACCTATTAAGGATGGACAAACTTACTCGCATTGTAAAATGTGTTCGCTATGCACTCTACTGGGAATTCGATACAGATAAAAATTATGATAAAGCACAAAAACAGTTGTATGAAACTCATGGGAAAGCGATAGAAAAGTGCTTGATTGTTCCGCATGATAAAATCTTGGGTGAAGTAATCATTTAACAGGACAAGACCGACAAATTTCAATTTGTAGAGCAGACCGAGTCCCGGAGGATTCGGTCTGCTCCTTGTCAAAACACCGTATGGGATAATCTGCTTTACTGCATTTCTCCCTTAACGGATAAAAAATCCGGCAACGATATATCCGATGGTTGAAATCGCGACACCTGCTACTACATAAGGTAATGCAGTAACAAAATGTTTCCCATACGGAATATTTGCCATTTCAGCAGAGATGGGAGAAACGACATCCGTTACGGCCCCACCTGCCCATACAGTACCCGCCATGATCGCAATGCCGATGCCGGAGCCAGCAGAAAACGCTGCCGCCAATGGCATCATCAATGCCCAGGTAGCCCATGAAGAGCCTATCGTATAAGAAATAGCCCCCGAGATAAGGAAAAGTATTGCCGGCACCAAAAACTTGGGTATGCTTGATATGAGATCCTGATTAATCAGGCTGTTAAACCCCAAATTCTGAGTAATTCTTGTGAGTACCCAGCTTAAAAGCAGGATAATCACTAAAGCAATAATTTTTTCAGCGCCCTTAATAATATGGGCTTGAATTTCGGCAAGGCTGATTTTCTGAAAAAGATAAAAAATGCTTGTTAAAAATAATGAGATAAACGCGCCGGCAAAAATAGAAACATTAAAATCTGCGTTGCTAAGCGCTCCCCAAAAGGAAGAGGACTTGCTTCGGCCCGTCCACCAGAACAGGAATAAGGTACTCATTATTAGAATGGCGACCGGTACGATCAGGTTCATGGCTCTTTGGGGATATTCTTCTACCTGTTTGTCCTCGTTTTTTTCTTTTTCAATATGCGCTTGGGTCAATTCCTCATCCTTTGCCTTTCCAAGCCTGATTTTACCGAAGCCGAGAGAAAAGAATGTGACGCCTAACGCCAATAACACCATTGACCATGAGAAGAAATTCCATAATATGCTTTTCGCAACTATTCCATATGCGCTTTCATTCATGCCGCTATTTTTGATATTCGCTGATACCAAAGACACCATATATCCGATATTGGCTGACGCAATGGGAATCAATAAAATGAGCTGCAGGCTTGTAACCGACAATATAAAAGCGAACTTTTCCTTTGATGCCTTTACTTTGTCCAAAAACGGGTTCATTACAGTTCCGACCGCTATAAAATGAAAGGAACTATTAAAAAAGGTTGGCAAACTCAGCCCCCAACTCCATCCAAGCACACCTCTTTCGCTTGTTATCCTTTTCTTCAGTTTTTTGCTGAAACCTGTAATACCTCCAGCCATCGAGATCAATTCTGAAAACGTGCCATATAGAATCAGAAAGCTCAGAGCATAATCGCTGCCCTTGTCAGATAGTATTTCAACAACATAATTGCCAATTGAAGTTATCCCATCTATGGCAGATTTTGCGTTTAGTAGCGCTCCAATAATGATTCCGGTGAGAAGAGCCGGTACAAGCTTTTTGGTTTTAAAGGTTATGATAATTGTTATCAGAGCCGGAACAACCGATAGCCATTGCATACAAACGCCTCCTGTCGGTTTAGTTTTACCGAATTCCCACATAACAATTCTGGCATAAAGGCGGAGAGCCGCGCCAATGTATAGGCTACCCCATTTGAAAAGGTTCCACTGGAACCTTTTCTTTGAGTCCACTTTTCCTTGACTGCTCCAGGGTTTCTGATCCTCAACTGTCCATTTTATAGGGCATATTTTATAGTATGGTTGCATCTTTTCACGATAGAGTTCGCAAAAGCAAAAGGGCCGCCTCGATAGGCGGCCTGTTTTTCTCTTAAAACATAAAAGGACCAGAATTATTGGGCATTTCATGCGTCAACATCTCATTTCTGATTGTCATAAAATCACCACATGTTTTCCCTATAATAGACCATATTGTGAATTTTCAGCGGGGAGGTGCGCCGGTTGAACAGCAATAAGGAGCATGAGGACATGAATGCAGATCGCCCTTTGGATAAGTCGGGGGGAGAAGCCAATACCGCCCCGGCTGACGAAGAATCCGCCTTTGCGGATCTACTGCATGTTCTAGGCTTTAAAAGGAAAAAGAATGGCGCCGAAAATCTGCATTCAGCTTCTCAAACCTTGCCAGATGTTCCGATATCTGCAGATGTTCCGGATGCTCCGGATTCCCCGATCCCGGCCAACATACCCGCTTCTGAAAGCTTGAACAATGAGGAAGAGGATCTGGCTAGCGAGGGCTCCTCCGAATCTTCCTTTGGAACCGACTTTTCTAATACTGCTACCGCGGCTGCTTTACCGGATATGACCGCGCCGGCGTGTAAAAAGCCGAAAGCGCGAAAAGTATTTTTGATTGCGTTGGCAGTTCTGATGTTAGCCGTTGGCGTTTACTTTGCTCTACCATATCTCACCGAACCGGTTCCCCCCGGCGAGGGCGTCGTAGCCTCCTACAATGCAAGGAACGTAACAATTGAGGAACTGAAGAGCTTTATCACCCTTGAGCAGGCAAAGGAACTTGAACATGGCTATTGCGATATACATGGCTATGACCACACTAAATGCACGCCGGACGAAGGCTGCGAATCTCATCCGATTGACAGTTTGGCGGGGTATCAGCAAATGGTCGCCCGGCTTGCTGTGGAGCAGATTATTCAGGAATGGGCAGCATCCCAGGGAGTAACCCAGCGTGAGGACGTTCAGCATGGTATAAAGGATTTGTTGGATAACGCGAGCGTAAGCCAATTAATGGCAAGGCTGCATGAAGAAGAAATCACGCCGGAATCCATATCGAGCTGGGATGTCCAGCAATATTACGATGACAACAGAGACAGCTACAGCGGAAAGGCCTTTACAGAGGTGGAGGACGAGATCCGCCAGATACTGGTTGCACAAAAGGACCAGGACTTTTTCACGGAATATATTGAGAAGCTTAAGCAAACCGAGGGACTTAAAGTAAACTTTGATCTCCTGAAGGTGAAAGAGCCGACCGACAATGAAGTCTCAGCCTACTATAACCAAAACGTTTCCGAATATCAGGTTCCCCAAACAGCCGAAGCCCTTGAGATAAGAATGACAACCGGCGACACACAGAACGCGGCCGCGGAGGCGATCCGTAAAATCCGCTCCGGAGAGGGCTTTGACAGCGTGGCTGCGACCTATGGTCAGGGTGGCAAGGCAAGCGAGCTCGCGATTGAAAAGGGATCGGGAGACGCCGCGATTGAGGCTGTAATATGGAACATGCAGTCCGGCGATATCAGCGACCCTATCACCAATTCGGACGGGTCCGCCAGCATCATCAAGCTGGTCAGCACGACAAAGGCAGGCACGCGTCCCCTTGACGAGGTGAAATCAGAGATCCTATTGATTCTCTTGCAGAAGAATATGGAAAGAGAATATACGCTTCGTAAGGACGAGGCGCTGTTCAGCGTGCACAGCAGACGGTATACGCTCGGCGATTTTTATACTGAATTCAAGGAGCTTTCCCCGGCATACCAGGCTCAGTTCTCCACCTTTGACCAGAAACAACAGTTGGTGGAGCAGCTAATCGTTAAAGAGCTGTTGCTGGAGGAAACCGGTGACAGCAGCTCTGATGAGAGGGAACAGCATAGCTATGACGAGTTGAAGATACAGTACCTGAGTCAAATCCTCCATCAGCAGGAGGTGGACGAAAAACTGACCGATCCGACGGAAGACGAAATGAAAAGCTTTTATGACAAGAACAAGGAAAGCTTTGTTTCTCCCGCTAGCGCCCAAATCAGTTTGATTTGGATAGACCAGGGTCTTAACGGGGAAAAAGCGGAACAGGCCAGGCAGAAAGCGGACGAAGCGCTGTCCCTGCTAAACAGCGGCACAGACTTTGCCGAGGTTGCCAAAAAATATTCCGAAGACGGTTCAGCCGTTTCCGGCGGTGAAATAGACGAAATGCTTTATGAAAGTCATCTCCCGGAACAATTAGCAACAGCAATATTTGCTCTGCAGGCCGGTGAAACAAGCAATATCATTGATTACAATTACGGATATTACATGATCAAAGTGCGTGAACGGACGGAAGAACGGCAGATGACTTATGAGGAATCGGCTGAAAGCATTAAAGCGTATCTCCGCGAGGAAAAGCATTATCAACTTGAATCCGAGATGGAAAAGGTCCTGCTGGAGAACGCCGATTTTACCATTTACGATAAAACATTGAGAAAGCTCCTGAGGGAACAGAGTAATCCGTAAACAGTTTAAAAGAGGAGTGTCATTATGGGAAGAAAAGAAAAGACAATTTTAATTTCCATTATCGCAAACATTGTTTTAATTATTTTGCGCTTTTTCCTGGCCGATATTTCGGGAAGCATCGGACTCAGGGCAAACGCCTGGCATTCCTTTACCGACGTATTCGTTTCATCCGTTGTTTTTCTGGGGCTGCTGTTCACCAGGCTGGGCGCGAAAAAACTGAAGACGTCGGTAGCGAAAGCTGAGCACATCCTCGCAATTTTTGTTTCCCTGTTTATCTTTTACATGGGCGTTGAGATTCTTTCGGATGCGTTGAGCAGTGAAACGGTGGAACTGCGGTATGTCCCGTTTACGGCGGCAGGGGCCTTTCTCGCAATTATCATCAATTACTTTATGGCACGGTACAAGATTTATGTCGGCGAACAGACAGGCTCTCAAAGCCTGATCGCGGACGGATTCCATTCGAAAATGGACATGTACTGCTCCATTGCCGTTCTCGTGGGTTTGCTAGGCTCCCTTTTCGGCATGCCCAGCCTGGATAAAATCGCGGCGGTCATCGCCATGGTGCTGCTTATAACCGCTGGGTATGAAATCCTGATATCGAATGTGAGGATGCTGCGGCACCCCCAGGAAGATCATGCAGAAACAGAGCACGTGCATCATCATCATTCTTTCCGCGGAAGCAAAAAAATGTACATCGGGATCGGCGCAATACTATTTTCCGCCTACATATTGTCGGGCATTTACTTTGTAAGCTGGGATGAGGTGGGCATTGTCCGCAGATTCGGCTCCGTTGTGAACGACAACGCGGCACCAGGTATCCATTATCGGCTGCCGACCCCCTTCGAACAGGTTACGTTGGTAAAAAAGGACAATATCCGAAAAATAGAAACCGGGCGGCAGGAACTGCTGACCGGTGACACCAATCTCGTCAATGTCAATATGTCGGTGCATTATAAAATCAGCGATGCGGCCGATTATGTGCTAAACGTGAGTGATCTTGAGACATTGATCGGCGCAAGCGCCGTAACCAGCATACGTGGGATCGTCGGTGTAAATAACATTGATTATTTGCTCACCGAAGGCAAAGCCGATGTAGAGCAACAGGTCCAAGCCTCATTACAGGATACCATGGACACAAATGGCACCGGCATCCGGATCGTAGGCGTTCAGCTTGTGGAGGTTTCTCCACCTGAGAACGTGATGGCAAGCTTTCAGGACTTAGCCAGCGCGCGTCAGGATAAAGTCATCTACGTAAACGAGGCGCTCCAATATCAAAATACCATTATTCCGCAGGCCAACGCGGATGCTTATACGCTGATAGCGGAGGCGGAGGCATACAAGGACGGGAAAATCAAAACAGCGGAGGGCGACGCCGCCCTGTTTGAGGAAAAGCTGGCCGCGTACTCGTCATATTCCGGCGTTACGAAATTCCGGCTCTATATGGAGGCGATGGACCAGATTTTACCCAATGTTAAGAAAATACTGCTTGGAGCTAATGTGAAAATCGATAACGCGGAGCTTTGGCTTCCCAATAACACAACAGGGGGAACGGATTAATGAAAAATACAAAAAATGCCGTGAGACGTAAGCCAAACAAAAAGATAGCTTTAGGGATCGCTTTTGCCATTTTTCTTCTGTTTTTAACCCTGATTATTTACAAAGTGGATGTGACCGAATATGCCGTGGTGACGCAATTCGGCAATCCGGTAGCTACGGTAGATGAGCCGGGATTAAGGATCAAGCTACCCGACCCGATTCAGTCTGTGCAGCGCCTGGACAAGCGTATTCAGGTCTATCAGACAGATTCCATTAATCTTTTGACATTGGACAAAAAAAGCGTTGCTATCGACTATTACGGCACCTGGAAAATCGTCGATCCCGTCCTCTATCTGAAAACTGTGAAGGACCAGATCGGTGCGGAAGCCCGTCTCCTGGATGTTTTCTCTTCCAGCCTGGGCGTTCAAATGGGCAAGTATAACCTGGATCAGCTGGTAAATGTCGACGCAGAAAAACTTCAGCTAGACACTATGCTGGAGGAAACGGTGTCCTATGCGAAAGAACGGGCGCTGGAATACGGTATCGAGGTGGTCGACGCGCAGATCCGCGTACTTAATTTCCCGGAAGCCAACAAGCAAAGCGTGTACGACCGTATGAAGGCCGAGCGTGAACAGATGGCGCAAAAATACCGCTCGGAGGGCAGTGAGGAAGCGGCGAAGATACGGGCAGACGCAGATAAGGAGCAGCAGATCATCTTATCCGAAGCCAACAAGCAGGCTCAGCAGATCAAGGGTGAAGGCGACGCTGAGGCAATTCGGATTTACGGCCAGGCCTTTCAGAAAGACCCCAATTTCTATGAGTTTATCAGAACCCTCGAAACCTATGAAAAGACGATTGATGAAAACACCACTCTTATTTTGCCCTCAACCGCTGAAATACTTAAATATCTGAGCGGCAACAGCAATGGGGATTAGAAAGGAGCGGCGCTTCAATGAATGATGAATTGAACAATTTGAATTCGCCTGGCCCTGAAACAGGCAATGAGCAGGCTGGCAAAAAAAGGCGATCAGGTTTTAAGGTCAAGAAGCCCCATCTGAATTGGGAATTCATTAAATTCTTCCCTAAAACCAGTTTAAGCGTACTGTTCCGTTCGCAGAAAGACGGATCGGCAGCCAGCGATATCAAAAAAGCGTTCGCGCACTTGAACCCCAAAAAAATCGTTGTTACGCTGATACTCGGAATTTTGGGCATTTATCTCCTGACCGGCATTTACATCGTAAATCCCGGCGAGCAGGCTGTTATCCGGCGTTTCGGCGCGGTTTTGCCGCAAACGGTCAGCGAGGGTATCCATTACCGTCTTCCATATCCCATCGGTCAGGTGCAAAAAGTCAGCGTTTCCGAGGTCCGCCGGGCTGATATCGGCATGAGCCTGCCCGAGCATGTCCATCAGCCGGACGACGCCCCGCAGGATATCCAACTTCTCACGGGCGATGAAAACATCATCACCTCTCAGGCCATAGTCCACTATAAGGTCAAGGATGCAGCCAAATTCCTCTATAACGTGAACGGCAACAGCGAACAATTGGTACGGTACAGCGTCGAAGCCGCGCTCGTCAAAGCGATGGCAAATATGGCCGTTGACGATATTTTAAGTACCGAGAAGGTTCAGGCGCAGAATTCCATTATGCAGCAGACCCAGGAAACCTTGGATGCTTATGACGCCGGAATACAAGTAATGGCCTTTAATATTCAGGCAATCATACCGCCTGGAGAGGTTGCGGCCGCGTTTCTGGATGTAACGACGGCAAGAGAAGAAAAGGAAAAGGCGATCAACGAAGCAAACGGCTACCTTAACAGTATGATCCCAAAAGCGCGCGCGGAGGCAAACACGATCCTCTCGCAAGCCGAGGTTTATAAAACCGAACAAATCAATAATGCGACTGGTGAAGCGGATAAATTCTTAAGCATGCTGCAGGAATACCAAAACAATAGCAGGATCTATACACAGGATACCACCAAGTACCGCTTACTACTGGAAACCTTTGAGAAAATACTTCCCAAGGTCAGAAAATATATCGTTGACTCTTCCGACGGCAGCGTCGACGTTAAAATGTTTGATCCCAGCGTAATCACGGATGCAACGATAAGTAACTCATCTAATTGATATAAAATTAATCACAATCCCATGGGGTGAATAATGCAAAAAGTTGTATTGGCGTTGCTAGCCCTTACGCTGCTTTGTACCGCAACCGAGAAACCCTCTTTCTCTCTGACCTTATCTCCATCTTAGAGTGGGTATTCACATTCCCGGTTCAGAGTAAACCGGAGTCTGGTTCAGAAAATGGACGGACTTCTCCCTTGGTGGAGGAGTCCGTTTTTTCTACAACATAATAGAGGTTTGAACTGCGACCGCCGTTTTCCCGCCAGCGGGGCTCCCGTTGAAGCAGACCGTGGCCTTCTAACTCCTTCAGGGCCCGTTGCACGGTGGAACGTGATAGGCTCAGGTCATGGGCGACGGTGGGGATGGCAGGCCAGCTCTGGCCCGCCCGGTTGGCTCGATCCAAAAGATACATATATACTGCCTTGGCGCGAGGGCTGAGATCATAGCGGGCGTAGACGGTACCAAAATAAGGCATATCATCCCTCCTAAGTTCGGAGAGAAGAGGGCTGCTTAGCGGATATCTCCGGCGCTTCTCCGTGCGTTATGCCACTGTCTCTGGCCACCGGGGTATCTTCCTCTGTCCCCTCCGTATCGATGCAGGCAAAATGACGGCGGACAATGCTGCGCTCCAACTCCAACTTATCCGCGTAATCCACCTGGCGCTGGGCCTGCTCAGGCACGGTGTAGGGTGCACCGAAGGTAATGCCCCAATCCAGAAACAGCCGCAGCCGCGTTCGCATCGGATGGGTCCCAGTCTTCATCACCACAAACTGGCCCTTCGGCAAACTCTTCAGTTCATCCGGGGTCAGCAGGGGCCGTTCCATCATTTGCAGGGATTTGGAGGGGTCACTTTTGCCCTTGCTGACGCTGCCGCTCATTACCGTGCGGCTGCCCAGGGCCTTGGAAAGCACCCCGGCGGTCTGGCTATTGGGGGCGAATCCGCCGAAGATGGTATCCTGGCAATTATCGACGATTATCTCCGCGCCCTCCTTCCCGTAGTTTTTCTCCAGCTGTCCGAAGCTCTGGATGATGGGAACCATCATCAGGCCGCGGGAGCGTGAGGCGGAGAAGATCAACTCTAAGGATTCGATGGGCGGCATCGTACCCAGCTCGTCGCAGAAGAACATCACCCGTTTATCCAGCTTGCCGCCTTTTTCATCCGCCACGGACAGGATCTCCCGGTAGAGCTGCTGTATCATCAGGGAGACCATGAAGTAGGTGGTGGGGTTCTCCTCCGGCATAACGATGAAGATGGCGGAGGGCTGATTGCAGAACCTCTCGGCATCGATGGCGGTATCAAAGCAGAGGATCTGTTCCAACTCCGAATCCAGGAAGGCATTCAGCCGGGACAGCACCGTGGACATCACCGAGGCCATAGCTTGCTCCGCGCTGTTCAGGGCAGCTCCGGCGAACCAACGGGCCTTATGGTCGGGCGGCAGCTTGGCTATCAACAGTTGGAACTGGCTTTTGCCCTTAACCTTGGACGGCTCCAGCAGTTCCTGCACCAGCTTGAACACGGAGATGATATGCCGCTTGTCCCGCGGGTCGGCATCCGTGGGCGGCAGATATTCCGCCAGCAGCAGGATAACGCTGGTCAGCAACCCCTCCGCCGCGTCGTAGAAGAACTGGTTCTGACCGTAATTAACCGCCTCGGTTCCGGAGTTGATGATAGTCTTGCTGATGATCTTGGCGTACTTCTCCGCCCGGGCTTTTGGTACCAGATTGCCGGGCTGTTGTCGGTAGGCGTCCATATACTTGTTGACCAGGTGCAGCATATTGTTGCCGTGGCTACGGGTGGGATTGCGCAGGTCGATGACCGCGATCTGGTAGCCGTAGCAGTCTTGAGCAATGGCAGCATAGTTGCGGAACAGGTCCCCCTTGGTATCCGTGCAGAGAAAGCTCATGCCGCAGGCGCAGGCGTATTCAAGGTTGGGATAAAGAAAACAGGCGGTCTTGCCGATGCCGGACGCGCCGATCATCAGAGTATGCACGTCGTCCTTATCCACCAGCGCGATGATGTTGCCCGGCTTACCCTCGCTGCCCAGGACAACGCCTTGCGCCCAAGGCCGGTCCCTGCCTGCTCGCCATTCTTCCGGCCGGAAGGTAGCACGGGTATAGGTCTTCCCGACCTCCTCCCGGCTGGCCCAACGGGCCGTGCCGTGCTGGCCGTCCCCCACGGTGCGGGACTTGATGCCGTTCAGCGTATAGTTGTGAGACATAAATGTAATACCTCCAATCAAAAGGAACATGCCGGCGGCAACCCAGATCAGGATCAGCGCATGGCCTGGCATATCGCATCGCCTCCTTCAATATAGGCCGTGACGGCGGAGCGGGCGGTCAGGACCTCATTCCAATCCTTCCCTGGCGGAATGAGTTCGGCCACCGTTTCCGCTTTGACGCTTTGCTTCAGGCGGCTGCTGCCTTGCCGGCCGGCTTCATCATTGTCCAGACATAAGGCTACCTTGGTCAGATTGGGGTACTGCTCAAGCATCCAGTTCAGTGCCTGGCCGCCCAGGCCGCAGAGGGAAACATAGCTGTGTTCCTGCCAGTTATCCGGGTATAGGGTAAGGAAGGAGAGCAGGTCTACGGGTGCTTCAAACACATAAAGGCGACTGCTCTCCCCTACATGGTGAAAACTGTAACGGGGATCACTGCCTTCGATGTTGATGCGGAAGGACTTGCCCCGGCTGTTCAGGCTGCGCTTGTGGGCGTGGCGGGGCACAACCTTTCCATCCACGCCCACGAATATTGCGTTATGGTATTCCCTGCTCTTATCCTTAGACAGTTCACAGCTTTCATAGAGCAGCCTGGCATGGGCGAAATGGGAAACGATAGCCGAGTTAATACATCGCTGCTTGGTCAGATAAGCGAACACCCGCCGCATATTGCTATGGGCGGGCGGTAAAGCGAAGGGTTTGGGCAACGCGATTGATTGAGGCCGGGCCGGTGGGTAGGCTTCGCCCTGTTCACCGCCCAGTAGCACAGTCATAGCTTCCTGAAAGCTCATGCCATAATAGAATTGCATGAAGTCCACAGCTAGACCGCCCTGTTCCTTGGCATGGTCGTACCATTTGTTGCAGCGGACGGTGACGCTGTGATCGGAGGCCAGCCGCTTCTCCCGGCCCGCGGGCAGCAGCTCCTCGCCTTGGCGCAGCAGGAAATTCTCCAGATCCACCTGATTGGCCCGCTGCTTTTGCTCATCGCTGAAATTAATATACGGCATACTGCTCACCTCCTCTACCCCATATGTTGCATCGTATCGTCCGGGCGCTGCCCCAGAGCCAGGCGTTTATCCATCAGCATCCGCCGGCGCTTGCTGTCGATACGAATCCCGGCCGGATTGGCGGGCGGCAGGGCGTTATCCCGGAATACCCGGCCCACTTGCCGCAGCAGGCGGGTAGCGGCCAGGAATAAATTTGGATCATGGAGCTGATCCAGACGCTCCAGGAAGAATTGTGCATACTGATTCCCCTGGACTGCCGCCAGCGTCAGCCAATAAACCGCCTGTTGAGGATCATGAGGCAGTTCGTTATCCAGGAGATACAATTTTCCCAACGTATATTGGGCGAACTGATTGCCTTGATTAGCGTCGGCAGTCAGATAGTGAAGCGCTTGGGCCAAATCCTTGGCGGCATATTCGCCGCTGAGATAGATCATTCCCAGCTGATAACCGGCGAACCGGTTCCTTTGCTCAGCAGCCTGCTTAAACCATTCGATAGCCTGTTGTCCCCGGCGCTGGGAAAGGAGGAGCTTGCCCAAAGCGTAAGCGGAGAAATCATTTCCGGCCTGGGCGGATAACGAAAACCAGCGCTCTGCGGCAGCCGGGGCGGGTAAGACGGCTATCCCATCGCGGTATATCTTGCCTAACAGATGGGCGGCAACGCTATAGCCCTGGTCCCATAAATGACTGAGAGACAGTAGCGCCGCCTGTTTTTGTTCAGGCGGCGCGTCATTATCATACAGAAGTCTTTTGGCGGCGCGGTATTCGTTGGCCTGTCTATATACGGACCTGTATCCAGCGTCTTCCTCCCCTTCGTCCCGCATTCCCTCATCCTCAAAGGTGTGAAGGCCCAGCCGGATATTTTCCGCCTCCCGCACCACGATATTCTTCACGGCCCGAAACTCTTTCTGCTGTGATAAGGGCAAATGTTCACGGGGAATATCTTTGTAATAGCCTTCCACCCCGTCCCGCAGCCGGTTCCATTCCTCATAGCAGGCGGCCACATTAGGCAAGCAAGCCAGTTCGTCCACGGTCTCATCCACCAGCTTCTTCACGCTCTTAGGTAAATAGCCGTACTGCTTCTTGCCGGAAACGGTTTTGAGTTGCTCCGCCAAATCTCCCAGCAGCGTTTCTATGCGGGGGCTGTCGCAGAACCCGGTTTCCATGAAACCAACCAGTTCCCGCATCGCTTCCCTGGCGGCGGTAGTCAGCGCCTTGTAGGAGATATCCTTTTGCTCATAGATCGGCAGCAGTTCATCCTGGAAGATGGCGTTGGTCATAACAGAGCGCATGGCCTCGATACCCTCCCTGGTCAGGTAGCCTTGCCTAGGATCTTGTGACCAGACCATCAAATGGATATGGGGATGATGGCCTTCATCATGATAGGCCGTGTACCAAATGAATTGATCCGACGAGATTTTCATAGCGGCGGCCAATTCCAATTGTTTGGCCTTGAGCAGCCCCTGCCAGGTTTCGGCCCGGTCATAACCTAGACGGGCCGCGTCCTCCCGCCGCAGTGAATAGATGATTGTCCAGACATTACCGCTATGGGCTTCCAGTTCAGCCATGGCCGCGGCTAAATCCACCGCCTCGTTTTTGCCAAAAAGTCCGTGGTCTCCCCACTTCTCCACCCTGGGCCTGGTGGCGATGTATTTCATGTAGCCGTCGCTTTCCGCCATGGCGTGCACATTGGCATCCAAAGCCATGGCGATAAAGGCTGAGGCATTACCTACAGTGGGCGCGGCCTGGTAGTCGGCGTACTCGAACAATTCCCGGCTGTCCGGGAAATCCTGCAGCAGGCCGGTGATAAGCCGCTGCTGCTTTTGCGTAGCCGGCCCCTGGCCGTGCAGTTTCTCCACATCCCTGCGGGTGGCGATATATCGCATGTAGCCGGCGGCCTTCCCGGCGCGGATGTAGCCGCTCTTTTGTACCAGCTTGACCATAAGTTACAAGCCTTTTTGGAAGCGCAGCGCGTCGGCGAAGTTGAACTGGCCGTTGGTGCGCTTGACGTCGCCCACGCAGCGGGCGCGCAGCTCCCGCAGGGTGTCCATGTCCAGATCGCTGTCCGCCGCGATCAGATGGGACATGATCGCCTCCTCCACCGCCAGGCGGAACAGCAGCTTGCCCAGACGGTCGGCGAACAGGTTTAGTACACCTTCCAGTGACGAAACCAGTATCCGGGGCAGGAAATCCGCCGCATTTTCCGAGTGCAGATAGCCGCAATAGAACTGGATGGCTTTTTCAATGAACTCGCTCCGGCTGCGGCAGTTATCCCCGCGGTACAGGGCCTGTACCCGATCCAGCGTCTCCGGGTGCAGCCAGAGCGGGAATTTACGTTTTTCCGTGAATATGTTGTTCACCCCCTTCATAAGAGCTGCCACAACCCCACTGTGATACCCAGCAAGCGGTGGCGGTCGCTAGATTTACAACCCCTTGGTAGGCTTTACCAGGCGCGCTACAACTCCGCGCTGTTTGATCCCCCACTGCCCGCACTGCGGGCAGATGTAGCTGAGCAAGGGGTCGCCACGACCCCTTGCTTTTTCTCCCGCTATAATATAGCCAGTGCATAAATCTCAGCACGTCTCGTAACAACCTTCATCGGTATCAGCGCCTGCACGTGGCGATGATATAATAGTCTCATACG